>Scooby_p1__coassemble_181_pt1 | contig 44705 bp, 42 predicted proteins | sample Scooby_p1__metabat2_low_PE_039 | metagenome-assembled genome bin Scooby_p1
ATATTCATATGGCTGACGAAGCTCCTGAAGTATGTCCGGTATGTGCCCATCCAAGAGCTTATTTTGAGCGCAAAGTCGAGAATTATTGATCTTCTTTCGTCTGAAATCATGTGTGAAAATAATGTTATTTAACTCTACCATCACAGAATAGTAATATCCTGGCAGGTACAGAGCTTTTAGGCTCCGTAACCTGGCCAGGATATTTTATTGTTCTTTTATAGTTTTTCACCACAGGAGTCTATTACTCTTTTGTACCAGTAAAAAGAGTCTTTACGAATTCTGGCAAAGTTTCCTGTTCCGTCATCATTTTTATCAACGTAAATCAGACCATATCTTTTTTTCAATTCTCCGGTTGAAGCACTAACAAGATCGGTACATCCCCAGCATGTATAGCCAACCAGTTCTACACCATCATGGATAGCTTCCTTCATCTGTTCTATATGCTTACGCATATATTCAATGCGGTATTCATCATGGATTTTTCCATCTTCTGTCAGCTCATCCACGGCTCCCAGACCATTTTCTACAATCATGATCGGAATCTGATAGCGGTCATAAATCTGATTCAAAACATATCTGAGTCCCACTGCATCAATTTGCCATCCCCATGCAGAAGTTTCAAGATATGGATTCTTAATATTTTCCCCTCCATTGGCAGCGGTTAGCTCACCTTCTTTCACAACGCTGACACAATTACTGGAATAATAACTGATAGAAACAAAGTCTACCGTACCATTCTTCAATATACCCGCATCTTCCGGCTCAATCTCCAGCTCTATTTCATTTTCTTCAAAAAATCTTGCAGCAAATCCAGGATAATATCCTCTCACATGAACATCCCCGGCAATTGAATTATGAATCTGCCCAAATCTTTGGGCATAAAAAACATCTTCTGGATGGCAGGTATAAGCATAACCATTATGATATGCCAGCATACACCCTAGCTTATTTTCATTGTCAATCTTATGCGCCATAGATACTGCCAAAGCACTTGCAACCAACTGGTGATGCATTGCCTGATACCGACTCTGCAGGCATACATCTTCCGAATCCAGCATCCCTGCACAGAAAACTGCGCCAAACGGCTGTGTCAGCATATTAATCTCATTAAATGTAAGCCAGTACTTTACTTTTCCTTTATATCTTTCAAATAATACTCTGGCAAATCTAAGGTAAAAATCAATCAGTTTACGATTTTTCCAACCACCGTACTCTAGCGAAAGATGAAGTGGATTTTCATAATGAGAAATGGTTACCAGTGGTTCAATTCCATATTTTCTTAATTCGTCGATAACATCATCATAAAACTTAAGCCCCTCTTCATTCGGAGTTTCTTCGTCTCCTTTTGGAAAGATCCGTGACCACGAAATTGAAAAACGATATATTTTAAATCCCATCTCAGCAAACAGAGCAATATCTTCTTTCCAGCAATGATAAAAATCAGTTGCTTCATGATTTGGATAAAATTCTTCGGGTAACGGCTCCGGAGGTGTCAGACGGCGTTCCTTATTGACGCTTCCTCCCGTAAGAATGTCTGCAATAGACAACCCTTTTCCGCCCTCATTCCATCCTCCTTCATACTGATTAGCAGCTGTTGCTCCGCCCCATAAAAAATTTTGGGGCATACGATTATAATTTTTCATATCTGCTTTCTCCTGTCTTTAAAACGGCAGACAGATATCTCCTGTCTGCCTGATCTGTACTTATGTTTATACGACTGTCAGAAACTTCTCTCCTGCACTGATCTCACTACCCTCTTTTTCCATACATACTGCCTTGATATAATCGGAAATATTAGTAACAACAACTGATGTAGTCAAATCATATCCTTCTTTTTTGATTGCTTCAAGGTCAAACTCAACAAGAAGTGCTCCCTTCTTTACTCTTTCACCGTCTGTTACATAAGATTTAAAGTATTTGCCTTTAAGATTGACAGTATCCAGTCCAATATGGATCAAAATCTCTGCTCCACTGTCTGCTACGAACATAATTCCATGTTTTGTATCCATGATATTTACAACGGTTCCGTCAGCCGGAGCATAAACCCTTCCTTCTGATGGAAAGATTGCCGCTCCATCTCCAAGTACTTTATCTGCAAAAGTTTTGTCCGCAACATTGGCAAGTGTTTTTACAGTTCCTGTTACAGGTGCATAAAGTTCAACTTTTTCTACTAAAGGATTTCTCTGCTGTGTTTCTGTTGTTCCCTGTGCCTCTGAGCTTTCCTTTATCTCATTATCTGATTTTACATCTTCAAATCCCAAAATAAAGGTAAGAATAAAGGAAGCAACAAACGATACAATAATCATAATGATTCCATACAGAAGATTACTCATCCCTTTATCCCCGATAAATGCCGGAATTGCCATAATACAATTCTGAGCAATATACAGGGATACCTGAAAAAGTCCACCTACAATACCGCCAATTCCAGCTGCAACAGATGCAGCAACAACAGGACGTTTCAATTTCAGTGTGACACCATAAAGTGCCGGTTCCGTAATCCCCATTAATGCAGATACTGCCGCTGCACTTGCAAGCTGTTTCATATTACTGTCTTTTGATTTTACTGCTACCGCAAAAGAAGAACCTGACTGTGCAAGATTAGAGCAAACCTGAGATACAAAAATCAGGGTATCTGAGCCTCCTGTCGCAATTGCATTCAGTCCGATTGGTGTAAGCGCATGATGCATACCCGTCATAACAATGAACGGGAAAAGAGCTGCAAGAATACCAACGATCACAAAACCAAGTTTTGCAGATAAAAAGTTGATTGCTACTGCAAGTCCATTACCAATGATTGTTCCGATAGGACCAACTACAATCAGGGCGATCGGCGCACTAATCAGAATAACCAATGTTGGATTGAGAATTAATTTTACCATCTTCGGTGTAATACGATCTACAAAAAGTTCAATGTAGTGTGTGATCCATACCATCAGAATAACCGGAATTACAGAATAAGAATAGGTTACCTTTGTAACCGGCAACCCAAACAAAGTAATTGCCGCATCTCCAGCTGCCATACTGACAAATACAGGACTCAGATAAACACCCGCTATAAACAATGCCAGCGACTGATTTACTCTGAAAATTTTTGCAGCATTTGCCGCAATCAGAAATGGCATAAAGTAAAAGGTTACATCACCTATAAAACTGATAACCTGATAAGTGCTGCTGGTATCAGATACCAAATGGAAAGTTGTTAAAAGTGTAAGTACAACCTTAATCATTCCTGCCGCTGTCAGAGCCGGAATCATAGGTGTCATACAACCGGTAATGGCATCAACAATCCTGGAAACAACCCCTTTTGGGTTTACAGGATCAGTTTCCCGTGTATCGTCCGTCGGAATGCCTTTGTTCTCCAGCGCTTTATAGACAGCATTTACTTCATTTCCTGCAATAACCTGAAACTGTTCCTCGTGCCAGTTTACACCCGAAACTTCGGAGAGCTTTAAAATCTCCTTTTCATTGACTTTCGTTTTGTCTTTTACATAAAAACGAAGTCTTGTCATGCAATGAAATAAACGGATGATGTTGTCCTTTCCTCCCATTGCTGCAATTAGCGTGTCTGCAGTTTCTAAATAGTCCTTTTTCATTTTAGAACCTCCTTTAATAATAAATATTAAAATTTATGATTAAAGGTCTTGCCTGAAAAGATACGTTTTTATCGAACGCATTCCAGTAACAATCCATTAACACCTTATCTGATGTCTGTAAAAATCTTACACTAAATCGACTGTAGCCGTTTATGATCCTCTGTAATCTTCTGAATATGAATTGTCAGATACAGCATTTCATCTTCCGTCATATCGTATTCATATTCTTCTTTCATCATCAGGTAAATCATTTTTACACACCCATATGCTTCTTTATACTGCTCTCTGATAATCTGAAACAGTTCACCATTTTCTTCATAGTGAAGTTCCTTATGAAAAAATCTCTGGGCAAAATATTTTAAATGTGTCAGAAATCTCTGATAATACAGATTTTCTTCCTGAAATTTTATGTTTTCATAATATTTTTCTACTACATCCAAAATCTGGTGTACGATTATGGAAATCTGGTAACTGTCTGTTTTTCCACTGTCCTGTGAATTCACAAAATGCAATGCAAAAAATCCCGCTTCATCAATTGCCAGATCTGTTTCAAATGTTTCATTTACTTTCTGCAGCAAATCCAAACCAATTTCATACTCTTTATGATAAAGAAGTTTGATGTCCAGAAGAAGCATATTCTGAATACGGATTCCCTGTTTTAACCTAGAAATCGCTCCCATAATGTGATCACTTAATGAAAAATAAATACTGTCATTCAGATTCATTCCATTTTTTTCTTTTACCTCATTTACATACTCCTCCACAAAGTCAAGATATATTTCTGGAATAGAGGTGAGATATCCCTGAATTTCTTTACTGATCTGCGCTGTCTCTGCGACAAAAACCTTTTCAATCCGTTTTTCATCTATCTGCTGCCCCTTTTTCTTCTGAAAAGCAATTCCACATCCTTTTATGATGACTTCATGCCCCTGATTATCTTTTGATAAAATCAGATTATTATTTAAAATCTTATAAATTACCATGTTCCCTTTCGCTCCCTACTACTGCAAATAAATAAAAAAAGACCATTACAGTATATAAAACTTATTTCATATACTATAAGGTCTTGCCTGACGATAATAAATTATTTCAGTAACAATCCTTGGACTAATCCGTCTTTATTTAACTTCTGTATACAAGGATAGCAGAAAAAATTATGTCTGTCTATCTGGAATATCCTACAAAAAATGTTATAAATTTTTGTCTATTTTCCCCAATATAATTCTCTTACTTTACAGATAAAGTACTGCTATCCTGCAGAATCATCTTGATTTCCTTAAGGCAAAAATAATTTCCTGATAATATTTCCCCTTAGATATCAACTATTTCAGGGCTTGGGCCGCCTCTCCCAGGCGATTGTAAACAGTCACTGCATCTGTAATATTCGGCGTTCCCCCATCCATTGCTCCTGCTGTCACAAGGATATATTCCACGCCTTCGATTTCTGCAAAGCTTGCCAGACAGCTTCCTGCCGCATTGGTAAAACCGGTTTTTCCGCCCAGAATCTTTCCTCCTGTTACAGAGGTCTCTGAAAGGTTCTTAAACATGGTACTGTAATAGGTAATCCCGTCCGGATGGAGATTCGTACCGGGCGTAGAATGCCAGGGACTCTCTGCAATCTCCCGGAACGTATCATTTTTCAGCGCATACTGTAAAAGAACTGCCATATCCTTTGCCGTACTGTAATGATCCGGATTATGAAGTCCTGTGCTGTCACAGAAATGAGTTCCGTCCATTCCAAGCTTTTCTGCTTTTTTATTCATCAGATCCACAAATCCCTGTTCAGAACCGGCAATCGCATAAGAAAGAGCGATACAGCACTCTGCGCCTGAGGGAAGCATAACGCCGTACAGAAGATCTATAGCCCGGACTGTTTCTCCGGGCTGAAATCCTGCCTGCGTGGCATCCTGTTCATATAATCCGGCAAACATTTCCTGAGTCAGCGTGATTTCCTGGTCCAGATCTTTCAGTTCCTCAATGGCAACAATCGCAGTCATCATTTTTGTCAGAGAGGCCGGATACATCTGCTCTTCCCCGTTAAGATCGCCTACTGTCTTTCCGCTTCCGGCCTGAATCAGAATCGCATAGGGGCTACTGATTCCGCTCAGGTCCAGCTGACGGACAACGGTTTTCTGAAACTCCTGCATCCATGCACCAACTCCTGATCGCCAGCCTACGATCAGCTCCAGACCAAAGAATACAAATACAATGACCAGAACCATTAACAGCTTTTTTAAATTCTGTTTTCTCCTGTTCTTTTTTCTGTATCTTCTTTTTTCCACGCTGATTCCTCTCTTTCCATCCCTGTTCTATCATAAAAAATAATTCTGGAATTTTTCTCTAAACTACCATTATTTCTTTTCTATCATATCATATTCCGACAGATTCCTGTAATATCGTTTCCTGTATTTTATTTCCGCATAGGTTGTAATCTCTTTCATATACTTGAAGTCAAAGGCTCCCCCGACCACTCCCACAATGGGAATACCCTGAAGAAATTTCATATAAAGCAGCTCTCCGGAAAGAATCCTGGCTGTTTCCTGAATTATTTCATCCAGCGGAATGGAATTATCAACGAGTTCATTTTGGATGTAGCACTCAACCGCTTTATCCGCTGCCTTTTGTTTTTCCCCATAAGATGCCGCTCCCTGTATCAGAAGAAGTATCCACTTTTTTTCTTTTTCCTCTTCATAAGAAAATCCATACTTTAAAGAGATCTGATAAATGCTTCTCAGTAAAAAGCCTGTGAATACAGGTATATCCGGGATTCCAACACCGATAAGACCCATTCCCAGTCCTGCTGTCCCGGATGCCAGTGTATTAAATCTTCCTGTGCTTCCGGCATTTTTCCTTATTGATTTCAGTGATTTCCGGTCATTTTTTATCTGATTGGCATAATCCTGTACCTTAAATTCCTTTTCCAGTTCTTCCTTCTTGTATGTCTTTTCAATAACAGAAATCCCTTTTAAAAAAATAAGCCTGAAGGCACTGCAAAAAGCCTTTTCCAGTGTCTCCTGCAGTTTATCCGGAACTTTGTCCTCCAGAAACTTATTCAGTTTTGAATCATTCTGTTTCTGTCTCTGTTCCAGATATCTTTTTTCCTGTTTTTCAAGCAGCAGTTTTTCTTTCTGAAGAGGAGTTTTTCTTTTTATCACTATAATACCCCCAAAAACAAAAGAGCACTCCTCAAAAGGAATGCTCTTTTTTACATTTATTAAGCTAATTTCGCCGGGTTGATCTTCACACCAGGTCCCATTGTCGGAGCGATTGTTACGCTTCTCAGGTACTGACCTTTCAGAGTGCTCGGACGAGCCTTAACGATAGCTTCGATAAGCGTCTGGAAGTTGTCGCTTAACTGTTCCTCAGTAAAGGATGCTTTACCTACCGGAACATGGATGATATTGGTTTTGTCAAGACGATACTCAATCTTACCTGCTTTAATTTCATGAACCGCTTTTGTAACGTCCATAGTTACAGTTCCGGCTTTCGGGTTCGGCATAAGACCTTTTGGTCCAAGTACACGACCCAGACGTCCTACAACGCCCATCATATCCGGTGTAGCAACAACAACGTCGAAATCAAGCCATCCTTCGTTCTGGATCTTCGGAATCAGGTCCTCAGCTCCTACGAATTCAGCTCCTGCAGCTTTTGCTTCCTCAGCTTTTGCATCCTTAGCAAATACAAGAACACGAACTTTTTTACCAGTTCCATGAGGCAGAACAACTGCACCACGAATCTGCTGATCTGCATGACGTCCATCGCAGCCTGTACGGATATGAACTTCGATAGTCTCGTCAAACTTAGCAACTGCTGTTTTTTTCACAAGGCTGATAGCCTCTGCGGTATCATATAATGTTGCGCGGTCTACTGCTTTCGCAGCTTCCACGTATTTCTTTCCTCGTTTCATTTCTATAACCTCCTGTGGTAATTGCGGGGATTTCCCTCCCACTTCATAATTGTAGTTTCTCTATTTGGCAATTCTGAGGGAAGATCAGTCTACAACTTCGATTCCCATACTTCTTGCAGTACCTGCAATCATGCTCATAGCTGCTTCAAGAGATGCTGCATTTAAATCTTTCATCTTCAGCTCTGCGATTTCCTGAACCTGAGCCTTTGTAACTTTTGCAACCTTGTTTTTGTTCGGTACGCCGGAACCGGATTTGATGTTAGCTGCCTTCTTAAGAAGAACTGCTGCCGGCGGAGTTTTGGTTATGAAGCTGAAACTTCTGTCTGCATAAACAGTGATCACAACCGGAATGATCAGATCGCCCTGATCTGCTGTTCTGGCATTGAACTCTTTTGTGAACTGTACAATGTTTACACCGTGCTGACCAAGAGCCGGACCTACCGGCGGTGCTGGGGTTGCCTTGCCAGCCGGAATCTGTAATTTAATATAACCTGTTACTTTTTTTGCCATTTTTCGGCACCTCCTATGTGGTATTGGCGGGGGTTTTTCCCTCCCACTTGAATGTGTTACGCTTTCTTAATCTCTGCGAAACTTATTTCTACCGGCGTTTCGCGGCCGAACAATTCAACATTGATGGTAACCGTCTGCTTCTGAGCATTGATCGCAGTAATAACTCCGGCAGTATCCTTCCAGGCTCCGCCTGTAACAACTACCATATCACCTTCTGCAAAATCAACACGGATGTTTTCTTCCTTAATACCTAACGGAAGCATCTCTTCTTCGGTAAGCGGTACCGGCTTAGATCCCGGTCCTACAAATCCGGTTACACCTCGGGTATTGCGGACAACATACCAGGTATCATCATTCATGACCATGTTGAGAAGCACATATCCCGGGAACATCTTTTTCTGAACCTGTTTCGGAGTACCGTTTCTCATCTCGACTACGTCCTCAAGGGGAACACGGACCTCCAGGATCTGATCCTCCAGGTGTCTGTTTTCAATTGTTTTTTCAATGTTTGCTTTTACTTTGTTTTCATACCCGGAATAGGTATGAACAACATACCATTTCGCTTCTGACATACAATCACCGTTATCCTTATTTTATGATAAGATTAATACCTTCCAGAATAGCTGAATCCATAATGCTGATCATCACAGCCAGAATAACCGTGACTAAAGAGACAACCACTGTCTGTTTCGCCAGTGTGGCTTTGTCTGTCCATACAATCTTGTTGAACTCTGCTTTCAGTCCCTTAAACCATGATTTCTTCTGGGTATTCTGAGTTTTGCCAGTAGATTTTTCTTTCTCTTGCATAGTTTAACCTCACAATTCTCTGTGATTACTTCGTTTCCTTGTGCAGAGTGTGTTTACGGCAGAACTTACAATATTTTTTAGTCTCAAGACGCTCAGGATGATTCTTTTTCTCCTTGGTCATATTGTAGTTACGCTGCTTGCACTCCGTACATGCCAATGTAATCTTAACGCGCACAACTTCCACCTCCAGTGTTTTCATTTGCATGGTCTTCTCTTTGCCGTCTCCCTTGCTCACGCAGGTTTCCGGGCATAAAAAAAAGACCCAACTTCCATGTCGCTTGTCAAGTTTAGCACAAAATATATATTGAAGTCAAGCCTTTTCCTTGAATTTGCAGAGTTTTTCCGTATTCCACCAAAACAGCTTATATTATTAGGAAATCCTTCTTTTTTAAATTCCCCGGGATTCTTGATTTTCCCCTTGTCAACCGGCATTTCCTAGTGTATGATAAGGGAGGTTCAGACCCTTTTCGACAATATTAATGGAAAAAGGGTCATAATTAATTATATCTTTTTTCAATATAGGAGCGGATTTTATGTTTAAAAGATTCATGGATGACATGAAGAAGTATTGGAAATATGCCATATACTCTTCCAAGGCTCAGTTAAAATCCGAAATCGCCAATTCCTACCTGAACTGGCTGTGGTGGATCCTGGACCCTCTTTGCTTCATGTTGATCTACGTATTTATGTTCGGCTATGTATTTAAGTCCTCAGAACAGTATTTTGCGGTTTTCGTCTTTATTGGAATCACTTTATGGGATTTTTTCAACAAATCCCTCATCCAGAGCGTAAAAGTGATCAAAAACAATAAAGCTATTGTTTCCAAAGTATATATACCGAAATTTATCCTTCTGATCATTAAAATGTGTGTCAATGGATTTAAAATGTCCATTTCTCTCCTTATCATTGTTGTTATGCTTTTTGTATGGAGAGTACCTGTTACATGGAATATTCTGTACTTTATTCCTATCCTTCTGACACTGTTTATGATTGTATTTGGTTTCGGCTGCTTCCTTCTGCATTACGGTGTTTTTGTAGAAGACCTGGCCAATGTCCTGAATATTGTCCTCAGACTTCTTTTTTATCTTACAGGTGTATTCTGGAGCATTATGGATCGTCTGCCGGCTCCTTATAATGCATATATCGGAAAAGGCAATCCTATTGCATTCCTGCTGACCTCTATGCGTGAATGTGTATTGTATGGAACTGCCCCCAATCAGAAGCTCCTTCTTGCATGGTTCCTGATCGGACTGCTGATCAGTATTCTTGGAATCCGCAAGATTTACAAAAATGAAAACAGTTATGTAAAGGTGATATAATATGGAAGAACAGCATGCGATTGAAGTCACTGATCTGGTGATCAGTTATCAGAATCTGAAAAAAACTTCTATTAAAAAAAGTCTTCTGCAGTTTAAACGCCGCAATGTAGACCGTTTTGTTGCCGTAAAAGGAATTTCCTTTTATGTCCGTCAGGGAGAGATCCTTGGTATCATCGGCAAAAACGGAAGTGGAAAATCTACTACACTGAATGCACTTGCCGGAATCTTTTCCCCGGACAGCGGCACCATTGACCTGAAAGGACACAGCATCTCTCTTTTGTCTATCGGTGTAGGCTTTCAGAGAGAAATGACCGGAAGAGAAAATATTATCCTTTCCGGTATGCTTCTGGGATTTTCCGAAGAAGAAGTTAAGGCAAAAGAACCCGAGATCGTTGAATTTGCAGAACTGGGAGAATTTATTGATATGCCTGTAAGAACATACTCCAGCGGTATGTATTCCAAACTGGCATTTTCCATCACTGCCATTCTGGAAACAGACATCATGCTTATTGATGAGGTTCTCAGCGTTGGCGATCAGAAATTTAAAAAGAAAAGCTACAATAAAATGAAAAGCCTGATCTCCAACAAAGACCGTACTGTTGTCATTGTTTCTCATAGTATTGAAACTCTCAGAGAACTCTGTGATACTGTTATGTGGATGCATGATGGACAGATCAAGCGTATCGGCGAACCTACTCCCGTACTGGAAGAGTATGTAAACTTTATGGAAAAAAGCTGACAGAACTATATAAAGAAAAAGACTGCAGAAAATTTTCTCGCAGTCTTTTTTCTTTATATTTTCATTTATTTCCTCTCAGAAACAGCTTATAAAAAGTTTCCCTCAGACCTCCCGGTACAATGCTTACCATGGTACGGACCACACAATTTTTTATATATCTTCCCTTTGTGATAAACTTTTTGTCCAGTAAAAACCTTTGAAAACGAAGCAGCCAGCGCAGATAGGAAAAACCTCCTCTGCGGCTGTACATACCGTTTCCTGTACGCATATCAAGCACCGGCTCCTGAATATTATATCCTTCAGCACCGTTTATCAGCATGCGAACCCAAAGACAATAGTCTTCAAATCCGGGGAAATCCTGATAATTTCCCGCTTTCAGAACCTCCTCCTTGCGGTACATAACACAAGGGTGATTAAACGGATTTCTTTTTTTTGCATAATCCCTGATCTCTGCCGGTGTTCTTGGAAGAACCCTGAACCGCTGCAGATCACCGGGTATCTCTGTAAATTCCTGAAGTGTTCCGCTGACAATGGAATATCCATCTTTTTCTAATATGCGAAACTGTTTTTCACATCGATCCGGTCTGCTGATATCATCACTGTCCATTCTTGCGATAACAGAACAGCGGCATCGAGGCACTCCTGCCCGCAGTGCATTTCCAAGTCCTCTGTTTTCTTTCAGCCTGATGCACTGAAGCCTCTCTCCAAGTTTCTCCTGAGCCCACTGGATCACACTGTTCAGTTCTCTGGTAAGCGGTCCGTCACACACAAGAACAAAGTCCGAAAACGGAAGTGTCTGATTCATCATACTCTCTATACTCTGACGAAAAAAAACCGGATTCTCTTTTTTATAAACAGCCATCAGAACTGAATATGCTTCCTGTGTCTTATCTTGCATAGACTACTCCTTGATTCTCGTATTATGGTGATTCATTTCTCCTGCTTTTGGAGGATTCCAGTAATCACCATACATCTGCTTCAATACAAAATCATAATCATACGGTCCGCGAAGTTTTACATCCTCAAATGTATAATCTGCACCTTTCCCGTAATTGTTTTTATGGAACATTTCCTTTAATTTGTGAATGCCCATAAAATTCACCAGATACGGGGACTGATCGTAATCATATTTTTTCATCAGGTGATCCAAACGATCCAGTTCTCTGGATGTACGGAATATTTTTTCTACAGGAAAAACTTTTCCTGCCGCGATCAAAATCCGTTCATGCAGAGGTCTGTCCTGGCGTTTCATGTCAACATTTGTAGAAAAAAGTGAATAATTCACTCTGGCTCTTGCTATCAGCAGGCGGAAACAATGGATTTTTCGCAGAACTTTATTTCCAGGCATTCCATCCAGCGGAAAAATATCGATCCAGGCATCTTTCTCTCTGTCTACCAGAGCAGATTCGTCCACCACCTTTACCCGACTGTCTGTCATCCGCGGTACATAATGGGTATATCCCTCTGTCCTCTGATAACTGAGATAATGAAAATAATCCGGCAGTTCGCTTTCCACTACAGCCTCAAATTTCTCAAAATCCGGACGCGGCATTCCCATATCCACATCATCATCCCAGGGAATAAATCCTTTATGCCTCACGGCTCCCAGCAAAGTGCCGCCCAGCGCATAGTATCTAAGATGATATTTCTTACAGATACGCAGAAATTCCTTCAGAATATCCAGCTCCACAAGCTGAAGTCTGCGCAGGTCCTCTCTGTTCTTATCCTCTGTACACTCACTCATTTTTTTCCTCCCCCGGAAGATCCTTTACAGAATCTTTCAGTGCATTTCTCTGATTGTCTTCAACCCCCTCTGATACTTCTTTCTGACAAAAAATCTTCACTGTCATAAGAAGAAGCTTCAGATCAAGGAAAAACGAATAATTTTCAATATAAAAAAGGTCCAGCTTCAGTTTATCATACGGAGTTGTATTATATTTACCATAAACCTGGGCATAGCCTGTCAGTCCGGCTTTTACTTTCAGACGATAATAAAATTCCGGAAGTTCCTTCTGGTACTCATGCATAATGCATTTTCGTTCCGGGCGTGGTCCTACCAGAGACATATCTCCCTTAAATACATTAAAAAGCTGGGGCAGCTCATCCAGATGAAGATTTCGAAGAACCTTTCCTACCGGTGTGATCCTGCTGTCATTTTTAGATGCCAGCTGCGCTCCATTTTTTTCGGAATCCACACACATACTCCTGAATTTAAAAATACGGAATTCTCTGCCTCCTAAAGTCAGACGATCCTGACGATAAAATACCGGGCCGCCGTCATAAAGCTTTACCATAAGTGCAATGATCAGCATGATCGGTGATGAAAGCACGATTCCAATACCGGAAACAGTAATATCCAGAAGTCTTTTCATAAATCTCTGCTCTATAGACAGCCCCATGTTTTTCGCCACCAGAAGAGGTGTGTCAAACAGATGGATCCGTTCACTTCCCATAAGGATCACATCCGATATCTTAGGACTCATATAACAGCGGATCGAATGTGCAAAACAATACTTCAGGTATCGGTTTCTGATATTTGAAGGAAGATCCCAGATGATCACTCCCTCATAATCACGCATCATTTTATGAATTTCTTTTTCTCCCACATTCACATGAACCATTCCGCTGATATTATATTTATCACTTCTGGAATTCATTTTATGGATCAGATCACCGGGATCCCGATCTCCGTAGATCACCAGAAGTTTTCTGGCTCTGTACAGCTTTGAATAAATAAATCTGGATCCCCATATCCACAGAACAATGATAGCAAACTGCACAAAGGTCATTTGTATCATAGGCCATGGATCCAGAAACCATCGGTTGATCAGCGTGATCTGTAAATAGGTGATTATATTTGTACAGATCGTTGCCAGAATCATGGAATAGAATACATCGATTCTTTTCAGATAGCCTACTCTGAGACCTCCGTAAAACTTGGAGAACATAAAGCTAATCAATCCATAAATAGCGATCAGGACCCAGTTTCCTTTCCTCCAGAAAGGTTCAAATATCAGCCCTCTGTAAAAATCATACCAAATATAGGCAAATACGACTGTCTGGGCAACGATCACAATACTGGCCAGACAATATACAACAAATCTCTTAAAATCATCTCTGTTCTTCACAAAAGATCCCTCTTATTTTCTTTATCCGAGATACTTTTCGGTATCCGGATCAGTTTTATTTTTTCCTTTTAACCTTGTTATTATAACGTATTACGGAGATTCCGTCCAGTAATTCACAGATTCTTTGTTTTATCTCAAAATGCAAATAAACATTCATGGATATTTTTACATCAATATTTTGTCGAACGCTGAATTTTTTTGTCATATTTTACATATTCATTTCATTTTATTATGATATTCAATACACTTTTAACAAATTTTCTTCAACTTTTTTATATTTTTTCACTTTATCTTATGGTAATTTCCGTACAAAAATTGTATAATAAGAAAGTACAAGCATATAAAAGGAAAGTGAGGGTTCACTATGAAACAAAACAACATGTTAGCGATGATCTTAGCTGGCGGACGTGGCAGCAGACTCCATGAGCTTACAAACAAAGTGGCTAAACCCGCAGTTTCATACGGTGGAAAATACCGCATTGTTGATTTCCCTTTAAGTAACTGTGCAAACAGTGGAATTGATATTGTAGGTGTTCTCACACAGTATGAGTCCGTTCTTCTTAACAGCTATGTCGCTGCTGGCGGACGCTGGGGACTGGACGCAAGAGAAAGCGGTGTCTTTGTACTTCCGCCCCGTGAAAAAGCAGACGCAGATCTGGATGTTTACCGCGGAACTGCTGATGCGATCTCACAGAACATTGATTTTATTGATAAATATGCTCCGGAATATGTTCTCATCCTTTCCGGTGACCATATTTACAAAATGAATTACGCAAAAATGTTGGCTTACCATAAAGAAATGAATGCAGACGCTACAATTGCAGTTATCGAGGTTCCTATGAAGGAGGCCAGCCGTTTCGGTATCATGAACACCGATGAGGAAGGTCATATTGTAGAATTTGAAGAAAAACCGGAACATCCCAAGAGCAATCTTGCTTCCATGGGTATTTATATCTTCAACTGGAAGCTTCTTCGCAAAATGCTCCTTGCAGATATGAAGGATGCAGATTCTCATCACGATTTTGGTAAAGATATCATTCCTACACTTCTTGCCGATCAAAAAACTCTTGTAGCTTACAAATATCAGGGGTACTGGAAAGATGTAGGAACCATTGACTCTCTCTGGGAAGCAAATATGGATCTTCTCAACAGAAGCAATGAGCTGGATCTCAATGACCCTACCTGGAAGATCTATACTGAAGATATCCCTGCACTTCCTCAGTACATCGGTCCGAATGCCAATATTGACAAGGCATTTATCACTCAGGGCTGTGTTATTGAAGGTGAAATTAAAAATTCTGTACTGTTCACCGGTGCCAGAGTAGGCAAAGGCGCCAAAATTATTGACAGTGTGCTCATGCCAGGCGTTATAGTGGAAGATGGAGCTGTTGTACAGCGTGCTCTTGTGGCTGAAAATATAACAATCGGAGCAGGCGCTGTTGTAGGAAGCGCTGACAGTGAACATATCGAACTTGTGTCCAAACGTGTAAAGGGGGTAGAATAAGATGGCTAACGCACTTGGAATCATTGCAGCTTCCGGAACTCATATCAAAGTAGAAGGACTTCAGCAGTACCGTCCCATCGGAGCATTCTCCTTCCTTGGAAGATATCGCGTGATCGATTTTCCTATTTCCAATATGAGCAACAGTGATATTGACCATATTCAGGTATACATAAGAAACAAGCCTCGTTCTCTGGTAGAGCACCTCGGCACAGGCCGACACTACAATATTAACTCCAAACGCGGCAAACTTCAGATTCTGTTCTCACAGAACAGCTCCGAAAATGACGTCTACAATACCGATATTGCTGCTTATTACGAAAACATCGAAATGATCCAGAGATCTCATCAGCCGTATGTGGTCATTGCTCCCAGCTATATGGTATATGCAGAGAATTATGATGCGCTTCTTCAGACCCATATTGAATCCGAAGCAGACATTACTCTTCTTTATCATACTGTAGACAATGCAAAAGATGCTTTCCTTAATTGTGATGTGTTAAATCTGAACAGACAGAAGGGTGTCGAATCCATTGAGAAAAACCGCGGAAGCGCTAAAAACCGCAATATCTTTATGGATACTTATATTATGAAAAAAGACCTTTTTGTAGATCTGATCCTGAAAGCAAGAAAAATGTCTTCCATGATCACTCTCCCTCAGATTGTAAATGCATCCTGCAGTGAACTGGATATCCGCGGTGTATCCCATAAAGGATATTTCGCTACTATCACAGACTTCAAGAGCTATTTTGATGCAAACATGTCCCTGATCGATCTGAAAAATGCTCAGAACCTGTTCAATTACGAATGGCCAATTTACACCAGAACAAATGACTCCTGCCCAACTCAATATTTTGCAAGTGCAGACGTGAAAAACTCTGTTATCTCCAACGGATGTCTCATTGAAGGAAGCGTTGAAAATTCTGTAATCGGCCGTGGATGCCAGGTCAAAAAAGGCGCTGTTATTAAAAACTGCGTGGTTCTCGCAAACACAGTAATTGGTGAGGATGTCCATGTAGAAAATCAGGTGATCGATAAATGGGCTCAGATTACCAGAGAAAGAGAGATTGTAGCAGAAAACGATCATCCGGGATATATCAGAAGAGATGATATCCTGTAAATAAAAACAATCGATGAGATAAATTCATATCTGATTTATCCTCATTAATAAGAATCTCCCATAGAATCCAGGGTTTTGCAAAATCCGGTTTTCTATGGGAGATTCTTATTTTATGTACTCGCTTAAACTTTTCACTATATAATTATTTACTTATCGGTTGTATATAATATATATATTTTACAGATAGTTGTTTCTATGCTAAACTTTTACTCATAAAAAAAAGTTATGGAGGTTCTTATGAAAAAGGATTACAGCAAGCTATGGACTTTGTTTCGCTCTATGTTTGTACTAAGCGCCTGCACTTTTGGCGGCGGCTTTGTCATCGTATCTCTTATGAAAAAAAAATATGTAGAAGAACTGCAATGGCTGGAGGAAGATGAAATGCTGGATGTAACAGCTATCACCCAGTCTGCTCCCGGTCCGCTCCCGGTAAACGCTTCCGTCATCATCGGATACCGGATTGCCGGAATTATAGGATCACTTACAGCCATACTTGGAACAATTCTTCCACCTATGATCATTATTTCTGTAATTTCTCTGTTCTATGAACAGTTCCGAACTAATCCGTATATCAGCACAGCACTCCAGGTTATGCGCGCCGGAGTTGCCGCCGTGATCTTTGATGTAGTTATCAATCTTGCACAGCATGTATTAAACACAAGACGAATCCTATATATTGCCATGATGATCATTGCCTTTTGTGCAACCTATTTCCTGGATATCAGTGCTATGCTGGTCATTCTGACATGTCTTGGCATCGGGATACTTGATCTTATCTTTCAGACATATAAAACAAAACACGGAGGAATCGCATAATGCTGTTACTTAAATTATTTTTCGCATTTATTCAGGTAGGTATGTTCAGTGTTGGTGGTGGGTACGCTGCCATTCCCCTGATCCAGGAACAGATTGTAGATATTTACGGGCTGATGACCCTCAGTGAATTTTCAGACCTGATCACTGTTGCAGAAATGACACCAGGACCTATTTCCATTAATTCCGCAACCTTTGTAGGTATGAGAATCGCCGGAATACCCGGAGTTCTGCTTTGTACCTTCGGATGTATTCTTCCCTCTTTCTGTATCTGTCTGACCCTGGCACATTTTTATTATAAGTATCGCTCGGTCAGCGGAGTGCAGGTCGTTCTGGGAGCCATGCGTCCGGCTGTTGTTGCATTGATTGCTTCTGCCGGCGCCTCCATCCTGATGCTTGGACTTTTTCAGGCCGAGCTTCCAGATATTGTTCTGAGTGATATTCGCTGGATTGAATTGGGTATATTCGCTGTATCTCTGTTCATTTTAAGAAAGTATAAAGCCAGCGCTATTGCCATCATTCTTGGAAGCGGCGTTGTTGGAACTGTTCTCTATGCTCTTTCCGGAGCAATTTCATAATTCAGGAGGAATACACTTATGACTATCCGACATTTACAGATTTTTACAACCGTCGCTGATGCGGGCAGTATGAGCAAAGCGGCAAGGCTTCTGCACATATCCCAGCCGGGTATCAGCCAGGCAGTCTCCGAGCTGGAACGCCATTACAGCGTAAAACTATTTGAACGGCTTTCTCAAAAATTATACCTGACAAACGAAGGAGAGCTTCTGCTCTCTTTTTCCCGTCATATTCTGGACTCCTTTGACAAAATGGAAGAAGCCATGCTCCATGCCACACAGAAAACCAGACTGCACATCGGCTGCAGCGTTTCCGTAGGAACCTTTCTTATTAATAAAATTCTGGATCAGGCCGAAAAACAGCTTCCCAACTGTGATTTTCAGGTAACCGTAACCAATTCCACTCATATTGAACAGGCAATCCTGAACAGTCAGGTAGATCTCGGAATCGTTGAAGGCACCATACGAAACGAAAATCTCATTGCTCTCCCTGTCTGCGAAGATGAACTGGTCATGGTGTGTGGAAAAAATCATCCTCTTGCCCGTCTGGATTCCATCCCACTTCCCATGCTCCAGAATCAGGATTATGCGAGCAGGGAAAGCGGAAGCACAGATCGCAACCAGTTTGAACAGTTGCTGGAAGAACAGAACATTCACTTAAACCGAATCTTCCGCAGCACCAGTACCGACGCTATCAAAAACGCTGTAATCTGCGGCAGAGGAATTGCATTGTTTTCCAAAAGAATGGTGGCAAAAGAAGTAAATGACGGGGATATGGTGATCCTTCCGCTGGAAGGTATCCGCGTGACCCGGAATATCCACTTCGTCATCCATAAAAACAAATTCGTTTCCACAGAGATACAGACCCTGAAGGAAATCTGTTCCGAATACGAAAAAAATATTTGTGTTTAAGAGAATAAAAAGAATATAATTTTTGTCTGGAAATGACATGCAGGGCACAACACTGCTGGTCGTCCCGCGGCTGACAACTGACTGGGACTCGGATATTGCCGGGGGATTTCTATTTGGCTGGTATCCACTTTCAGATGCATAGAGAAAAAGGCAAATCATAGTGCCTTGCGAGGCTTCCGTTGGTAAGCCTGTGTTAGCTGCTGCCACCGAGCATGCTGTCTGAGCCGTCAGGCGAGTTCGTGCGAATGGCAGTAAATCAGCGCACAGGTTTACCAGGAAACGCAGCACAGCACATGATTTGCCTTTTTTCTCATATGCATCGTATGGGGGAAACAAGAAATAAAAATTCTCCCTCACACACTAAAATTTCCGGAATCTTTCATACCGTCTCTTCAGTAATTCTTCTTCCGGCATTTTATCATATTGTTTCAGGAAATCTGTAATCTCCTCATCCAGTATATCTGTCACATAAGAGAGAGTTTCTTCTTTTAACGCCTTTGGTTCGGGTATGATCTTTTCAATGATCTTCTGTCTGTAAAGATCCGCAGCCGTCAGCTTCATAACTTCTGCAGCTTCTTTTGCCTTGCTGCTGTCTTTCCAGAGAATACTGGAAAATCCTTCCGGGGAAAGAATGGAATAAACTGCATTTTCCAACATCCATACCTGATCTCCTGCGGCAAGGGCAAGTGCTCCGCCGCTTCCTCCCTCTCCTGTTACAACAGTCAGTACCGGGACTGTCAGACCTGCCATTTCCATGAGGTTTTCTGCAATGGCTGCTCCCTGTCCTCTTTCTTCTGCCTCAATTCCACAGAACGCTCCCGGCGTATCTACAAAACAGATCACCGGGCGACGGAACTTTTCTGCCTGCTTCATAAGGCGGAGAGCCTTACGATAACCTTCCGGCATTGGCATTCCAAAATTACGGTAAATATTTTCTTTTGTGCCGCTTCCTTTTTCCTGAGCGATCACCGTAACCGGAATTCCATGAAAAGCTGCCACCCCACCGATTACTGCCGGATCATCTCCATATTTGCGGTCTCCGTGAAATTCTATAAAATCTGTAAACAATCCACGGATATATGTGCTTCCCGAAGGGCGGTCTGCTTTTCGAGATGCCTGGACTCTCTCCCATGGAGCAAGGGACAATGTCGGTTCCGATCCCTGTCCTGTCAGTGATGTCAGCTCAGATCTGCTCTGCTCTTTTATCTCTTCCGAACCATTGATCTTAGCTGTCTCTATGGAAAATCTTTCTTTTTTCTCATGAAGCTTTAATATTTTGGTCAGTGTTCGCTTCAGATTTTCTCTCTCCACAATAGCGTCTACAAATCCATGCTCCAGAAGGAACTCTGCTCTCTGGAAACCCTTTGGGAGCTTCTGACGAATGGTCTGCTCAATAACCCTTGGTCCGGCAAAGCCAATCAGTGCTCCCGGTTCCGCCAGGATCACGTCTCCCAACATGGCAAAGCTTGCCGTCACACCTCCGGTAGTAGGTTCTGTAAGAACGGAAATATAAAGAAGCCCTGCATCACTGTGGCGCTTCAGCGCCGCCGAGGTTTTAGCCATCTGCATCAGAGAGGTAATTCCCTCCTGCATTCTGGCTCCTCCTGAACAGGCAAAAAGAATAACCGGAAGCTTTTCTTCTGTAGCCCGCTCCACAGCTCTTGTGATTTTTTCTCCTACTGCCCATCCCATACTTGCCATGAGAAAGCGTCCGTCGCAGACTCCAATCACTGCTTCATATCCGTTAATCCGGCATTTTCCGGTAACAACTGCCTCCCGAAGCCCTGTTTTTCCCTGAACAGCAGACAGCTTTTCCGGATATCCCCGGTAATCCATGGGATTTTCTCCCATAAGAGAACCATCCCATTCTTCAAAGCTTCCCTCATCTGCCACCATCTGTATCCTGCGGTAAGCGTGTACCCGGAAATACCCTCCACATTTCGGACAGATATAATATCCGTTTTTTACATCTTCGGCAATAATCGCCGCTCCACATTTATTACATTTCCGCAAAAGTCCCTGGGGTACCTCCGGCTTTGCTGTTCTTCCTCGTCTGCCTCCGGATTCCCCATTGGAGATTCTTGTTTTTTTGAACATATTTTCCAGCTTCATGCTTCCTTACCTCTGCCTTCCATCCGTTCAATAAAGCCTACATCCGTATTCCCCTCCAGAAAATCCGGATGATTTAAAATCTCATACTGATAGTCCACGTTTGTATCGATTCCCTCTATAATGATCTCCCCAAGAGCACTTTGCATCTTACGGATGGCTTCTTCTCTGTTCTTGGCCCACACAATCAGCTTGGCGATCATGGAATCATAATAAGGCTGCACCGTATAGCCGCTGTATACAGCGGAATCAATGCGGATTCCTTTTCCCCCGGGAAAATACATATCTGTAATAGTTCCCGGTGACGGACGAAATCCCTTAGATGGATTTTCTGCATTAATACGGCATTCAATGGCATGTCCGGTAATATGAATATCCTTCTGTTTAAAAGAAAGCGGCATACCGGATGCGATTCTGATCTGTTCTTTTACAAGATCCACCCCTGTTACCCACTCGGTCACCGGATGCTCCACCTGGATTCTGGTGTTCATTTCCATAAAATAAAAGCTTCCATCCCGATCCAGAAGAAATTCAATGGTCCCTGCATTTACATACCCACAGGCCTTTGCCGCCTTCACAGCCGCCTCTCCCATCTTTTTGCGAAGTCTGTCTGAGATTACTTCACAGGGAGATTCCTCGATCATTTTCTGATGATTTCTCTGCACAGAACAGTCTCTTTCCCCCAGATGGATCACATTGCCTTTTTTATCTGCAAGAATCTGAAATTCAATATGTCTGGGATTCCGGACAAAATGCTCGATATACATGGTATTGTCTCCAAAAGCCATCTGTGCTTCCTTCTGGGCAGTACGAAAACTTTCTGCAAATTCCGCCGCGCAGTCTGCAGTACGCATTCCCTTTCCGCCGCCTCCCAGCGCCGCTTTGATGATCACCGGATAGCCGATCTCATCTGCTTCTGCCATTCCTTCTTCCACGGAATAAACCGCTTTTTTGCTTCCCGGAATCACCGGAACGCCTGCCGCCGCCATAGTATTTTTGGCTGCCTGCTTGTTGCCAAGACTTGCGATCACCTGAGAAGGCGGTCCGATAAATGTAATATTGCACTGTTCACAAAGCTCTGCAAACCTGCTGTTTTCAGACAGGAATCCAAATCCCGGATGAATGGCGTCTGCTCCTGAAACAATGGTCGCACTTATGATATTTTCCATACTGAGATAACTATGGGAAGACGGAGCCGGACCAATACATATAGATTCGTCTGCAAGCTGGGTATGAAGGGCTTCTCTGTCAGCCTCTGAATAAACAGCTACGGTCTCGATGCCCATCTCTCTGCAGGCGCGGATAATCCGTACCGCTATTTCTCCCCTGTTGGCTATCAGCACTTTTTTTATCATTTTATTTCACCTATCCGATCATAAAAGTCAGTTCTGCGTCTACCACTACTTTGCCGTCTACACTGGCAACTGCATGGCCTACGCCTACCGGTCCTTTGCATTTGATGATCCTTGTTTCCAGTCTTACCTTGTCTCCCGGAGATACTTTTCCGCGAAATCTGCAGTTTTTGATCCCGCCAAAATATGCCGTCTTTCCCTTATTTTCCTCTTTGCTCAGGATAGCCACCGCACCTGTCTGCGCAAGCGCCTCAACAGTAAGAACGCCCGGCATTACCGGTTCCTGAGGAAAATGTCCCCGAAAAAAATCCTCATGAAAAGTCACGCATTTATATCCTACTGCAAATTCTCCCGGCTCATAATCCTCAATATAATCCACCAGCAGAAACGGATGTCTGTGTGGAAGGATCGCCTCGATTTCTTTAATTCCCAAACGTTTCATACTCTACCTCGATCTATCTGATTCTGAATAAGGGCTGCCCGAATTCTACCATCTGTCCATTTTCCACAAGAATCTCTGCAACCGTACCATAAAATTCACTTTCTATCTCATTCATCAGCTTCATGGCTTCCACAATTCCAAGTGTCTGGCCTTTTTTTACTGTTTTTCCTTCTGTAACAAAAGGATCCGCATCCTCGGCAGGCGCTGCATAAAAGGTTCCTACCAGCGGAGATTTTACAATTTTTCCTTCCGGTTCTTCTGCTGCCGCACCTGTATTTCCTGACGCTTCATTTTCCATAACCGAAATTCCAGCCGGATTCTGAAGGATCACTGCCGGATTCTGTACCGGAATGACTGCCCCCGGTGCCGTAACCTCCTTTACAAGACGGATATTTGTGCCGTTTTCTTCATAGTGAAGCTCCGTAACCTCAGAATCGGACACTGTTTTTATTAACATAAGAAGATTTTCAAATTCCATTTTTCCATTTCCGATCTATTCAAACTTTTTTAACAAAAGAGTTGCATTATGTCCGCCAAATCCCAGAGAATTGCTCATTGCATAGCGGATTTCCTTTTCTACAGGCGCGCCGATGGCATAATCCAGATCACATCCCTCTCCCGGTTCTCTGGTGCCTACGGTCTGATGGATAAAACCTTCCTGAATGGATTTTACACAGGTGATAAATTCCACGCCGCCTGCTGCTCCCAGAAGATGTCCGATCATAGATTTGGTGGAATTTACCACCACCTTTTCCGCCGCTTCTCCAAAGGCCATATGGATGGCTCTTGTCTCAAAAAGATCGTTGTGATGGGTACTGGTTCCATGGGCGTTGATGTATTCTACCTCTGACGGATCCGCACCTGCTTCCTCCATGGCAAGAGTCATTGCCTTTGCAGCACCGCTTCCGTCTTCTGCCGGTGAAGTGATATGATATGCGTCCGCAGTAGCGCCATAGCCCACTACCTCTGCATAAATCTCTGCTCCCCTTGCCAGAGCATGCTCCAGTTCTTCAAGCACTACAACACCTGCGCCTTCTCCGAGAACAAATCCGTCACGATCCTTGTCAAAAGGAATAGATGCCCTTGCAGGATCGTCAGTTTCCGTCAGCGCTGTCAACGCATCAAATCCGGCCACGCCAGTGGGACAGATACAGCTTTCAGCACCGCCTGCCAGCATGATCTCCGCATCTCCGTACTGGATCGCACGGAAGGCGTCACCGATACTGTGGGTACCGGAAGCACAGGCAGTCACTACGTCTGAACATTTTCCCCGAAGTCCTAACTGGATTGAAACATTTCCGGCAGCCATATTGGAAATCATCAGAGGAACCATAAGAGGAGGAACCCGTCCGGGACCTTTTGTCAAAATCTTATCATAGCAAAGCTCTACCTGATGGAGATCTCCTACTCCGGAGCCAATGATCACTCCTGCACGGAAAGGATCTTCTTTTTCCATATCCAGCCCTGCGTCTGCAAATGCCTCTTTTGCCGCAGCTACTGCATACTGGGCAAATGGAGCCATACGTCTTACCATCTTCGGTTCCATATATTTTTTCGGATCAAAATCCTTTACTTCTGCCACAAGACGGACTTTATATTCTCCTGCATCAAATCTGGTAATTGGTCCAATGCCTGTTTTTCCTTCACGGATTCCTTCCCAGAATTCCTCTACACTGTTTCCAATTGGCGTTACGGCTCCAAGTCCGGTAACGACTACTCTGCGTTTACTCATATCACCATTCCTCCGTCAACCTGAATGACCTGACCTGTAATATATGCTGCATCCTCAGATACCAGAAATGCAACTGTCCGGGCTACGTCCTCCGGTTTCCCAAAATGTCCCAGAGGAATCTGCGCTGCCGTAGCTTCCTTGACTGTCTCCGGAAGTACTGCTGTCATTTCTGTCTCAATAAATCCCGGCGCAACAGCATTGACTGTGATCCCCCGGGATGCAAGCTCTCTGGCCGCTGTTTTGGTAAGACCGATCACTCCTGCCTTAGATGCCGCATAATTTGCCTGTCCTGCGTTTCCGGCAATACCTACCACAGAAGCAAGACTGACGATACGTCCTTTTTTCTGTCTCAGCATCTGCCGGGATACAAAACGCATCATATTAAAGCATCCTTTCAGATTTACGTCGATCACACGGTCAAAGGCCTCCTCCGACATTCCCATCAAAAGTCCGTCTTTGGTAATTCCCGCATTATTCACAAGAATATCAATTGCCCCATATTCCTTCACAATACTCCGTACTGCCTGATCGCAGGCCTGATGATCTGCTACATTCCACTGAAGAACAGCAGCTTCACCACCCTTGTACTGAATCTCTTTTCTGACCTCTTCTGCCCGTTCCGCAGAACCATTATAATTAATGATCACAAAGATCCCCTTTGCCGCAAGCTCCAGAGCAATGGCTCTTCCAATCCCTCTGGATGCACCTGTAACAACAGCGATCTGTTTTTTTATCTGCTGCTCTGTCATAATATCTCCTCTTTCTTCTCAGATTCCCTTCAAAATCTCACTGCACACAGTTTCCGCCTCTTCCCAGGTGCCGACCCGGTACATGGTTACATTCCTGTCTGTTTTTTTCATAAAACTGCTGAGAGTTTTTCCAGGACCAATCTCCACAAAAGTATCAATTCCCTCTGCGATCATATTTCTTATGCTCTGCTCCCAGCGTACCGAAGAGCTGACCTGTTTTACAAGAAGCTCCCGGATCGGTTCTTTTTCTGTTACCAGTTCTGCCGTTACATTGGTCACATAAGGAACGGAAGGCTTTTTCAAAGTTACCTCTTCCAGAACCTTTTTCAGCTTTTCTCCGGCATTTTCCATCATCGGTGAATGAAACGGACCGCTGACTTTTAACGGAAGGACTTTTCTGGCTCCTGCTTCCTTCAGAGCTTTTCCCGCTCTTTCCACTGCCTCTTTTTCTCCGGTGATCACAATCTGACCCGGACAGTTATAATTTGCAATGTAAGCGCCGTCGATCTCCTGCATCACTTTTTCCACTGAGGAATTTTCCATTCCAAGGATTGCGGACATGGCTCCGATACCTTCCGGAGCTGCATGTTCCATAAAAATCCCTCTGGCACGCACAGTACGGACAGCATCCATATCGCACATACCTCCGGCTGCCGCAATGGCACAATATTCTCCAAGACTCAGTCCGGCTGTCATATCCGGATGAAGCCCTCTCTTTTTCAATTCTCCTGTTATAGCAAGACAGGCTGCCACCATAGCGGCCTGTGTATACTCTGTTTTATCCAGAAGATCATTTTCCTCAAAGCAAAGCTTACGAAGATCCAGATCCAGCATCTCAGATGCCTGGTCAAATAATTCCCTTGCTTCCGGACTGTTTTCGTAAAAATCTTTTGCCATACCCGCTTCCTGGGCTCCCTGCCCGGGATAAAGAAATGCAATCCTACTCATGCTCTGCCTCTCCGTTCATAAGACTCTGTGCCTGGGTTACCATTCTCCGGATCACCTCTTCACAGGAAAGACTTTCCTTTACAAGTCCTGCACTCTGACCTGCCATAAGGCTTCCGTTTTTTATATCGCCTTCTACTACAGCTCTTCTCAGACTTCCAAGGGTCAATGCCTCCAGTTCCTGGAAATCCGCGCCGTTTTTTTCAAGCTCCAGATATTTTCTCGCCATATCATTCCGAAGAACACGGATTGGATGACCTGTGCTTCTGCCAGTCACACGGGTATCGATATCCTTTGCTTTCAGAATACTGTTCTTATAATTTTCATGGATCACAGATTCTTTGGATGCTGCAAAAACAGTTCCTGCCTGGATACCCTTCGCCCCCAGCATAAAAGCTGCAGCCATGCCTCTTCCATCGGCAATTCCTCCGGCTGCTACCACTGGAATCTGTACTGCATCCACAATCTGAGGAACAAGAACCATTGTGGTCAGTTCTCCGATATGTCCTCCTGCCTCTGTTCCCTCTGCAATTACGGCATCAGCGCCGCATCGCTCCATTCTTTTTGCCAGAGCCGCAGACGCCACCACCGGAAGAACCTTCACCCCTGCAGCTTTCCAGTCTGCCATATATTTCTCCGGGCTCCCTGCACCTGTGGTAACAATGGAAACGCCTTCTTCCACAATCACCCTGGCAACTGCATCCGCCTCCGGGCTCATTAACATAATATTAACACCAAAAGGCCTGTCTGTCATTGTCTTCGCTTTTCTGATCTGCTCTCTTACCCATTCAGCAGGAGCTGCCGCAGCTGCGATCAGTCCCAGGCCTCCGGCATTGGAAACCGCAGCTGCCAGATTTGCCTCGGCCACCCATGCCATACCTCCCTGAATCACGGGATATTCAATTCCTAATAATTCTGTGATCTCTGTTTTCATCCTCATACCCTCATTTTTAGTCACTGTTCACCTCGCAGGATAGTGCCGTGTGAACAGTAACCATCTTCATACTCTTCCCATCATAAAGACAGAAAATCTGCCGTTCCTAGCTGCGTTATCAAAAGCAGACTTATTATTTATGCTCCTCCAGATATGCTGCCGCCGCACCGATGGTTGTGATCTGTTCCAGATCCTCGCTTGGGATCTCTACTCCAAACTCTTCCTCAAGAGCCATTGCCAGTTCAAAAAGGTCAAGAGAATCTGCGTGAAGGTCTTCTGTAAAAGAAGTGCTTTCTGTGATTCCTGCTGCCTCTGCTCCAAGTGTGTCTGCTGTGATCTCAATAATTTTTTCTAACATGTTGTTTTCTCCCTTTTTATATTGTTTTTATTTTTAAATTCCCCATTCCAGCACGGAAGCTCCCCAGGAAAGCCCTGCGCCGAATCCTGCAAGAATAAGTTTCTGTCCTTTTTTCAGTTTCCCGCTTCTGTTCAGCTCATTTAACAGTATCGGGATACTTGCGGAAGAGGTGTTTCCATATTTCTGAAGGTTCATCGGAAATTTCTCGATCTCTGTCTTCAGCCTTTTGGCCGCTGCCTCCACAATCCGCCGGTTTGCCTGATGAAGAACAAACCAGTCAATATCTTCTGTTTTCAGATTGTTTCTTTTAAGAACCTCCCGCACTGCCTCCGGAACTCTGCGTACCGCAAACTGAAAAACCTCACGGCCATCCATGGAAATATGGGAATCGGCCTTCTGATTTCCGGCATATCCCGGACAGGTCAAAGCGGCTCCTCCGGTTCCATCAGAACAGGCAAACGGAAGATACTGAATTCCTTCCTCTGCCCGGATCAGAGCCGCCCCTGCCCCGTCTCCAAAAAGAATGCAGGTTCCCCGGTCTTTCCAGTCCACAATTCTCGAAAGCCTCTCACTTCCTGTAATAAGAATATTCCGGCAGATTCCGGAAGCTATATATGCCTGTGCCGTCTGATAGGCAAAAAGAAAGCCGCTGCAGGCAGCGTTCATATCAAAGCATACTGCACGGACTGCTCCAAGTTCTTTCTGCACCTCACAGGCTGCACATGGAAAGATCTGATCCGGCGTGGCTGTTGCCGTAATGATCATATCAATATCCTCCGGACTGATCCCGGCTTCTTTCACTGCCTGTCTCCCGGCCTCTGCCGCCATGGATACGGTGGTTTCCTTCCGGGCGATACGCCTTTGTTCCACTCCGGTCCGTTCTCTGATCCACTGATCACTGGTATCTACAAATTCAGCGATTTCATTGTTATCCAGGACCCATTCCGGTACACAGGCTCCCGTCCCGCAAATCACACCCGTCATGATCCGCCCTCCTTTTCCGGGACCGAAAACCGGTCCCGTAGTACATGTAGAATTACATGCTGGTTTTATTTTGAATCTTTAATATTTTGATTATCAAAGTATATAACCATAACAAAAGATTGTCAAGAGGATTTTTTTATTTCTTGTTACCCACAGACGATGCATATAAGAAAAAACAGATCATGTGCTGTGCTGCGTTTCCTGGCCTTTGGCCGATTGCCAACCACAGGCTGTCTGGCAGGGCTTCTCCGCCCAGAAGCAGAACTACTGCAGGAATATAAATTTGCTGTCTGGAAAATACAATGCAGGAATGGATTCTTCTGGTTCATAAGCATTGAGAGACTTGGGTAAAAATTCTTATCTTCTGCGCATTTGCATTGATTCCCCGGATGCTGCTGTCCGAGTCGCAGACGAGTTCAGCATTCGGGGGATCGTTTTTTGCAAAGAAGCAGAAGCTTAGAATTTTCCAAGTCTTGAACCAGCTTTTGTAACAGAAGAATCCACTCTTGCATGTCATTTACAGACACAAAATCATATTCCGCCTATTTCTGCACAAACAGAAATTACATTGACACCTCCTCTCTATTGAAGGATAATAAAAACTGACATTTATTTATTCCGGAGGAAAACATATGTATTATTTTTTACTTGCCGTCGCCATTATTGCAGAAATCATAGCCACTTCTCTTTTAAAAGCCTCTCAGGGCTTTACGAAGCTTCTGCCCGGAGCCGGATGTGTACTGTTTTATGTGATCTGCTACTATACCTTTTCAAAAGCCATCAACGGGATCGATCTGGGAATCGCCTATGCAACCTGGTGCGGAGTGGGTATCGTCGCTACCGCCATTATCGCCTGGATCATTTTCGGACAGAAACTGTCCCCGGCAGGGATCGCAGGACTGATCCTGATCGCAGCCGGATGCGTGATCCTGAATCTCTTTGGCACACCGGGGCAGGGCTGATATTTATTAGTCTATATGTTTCTGTGAACGCTGCAAACATCAGCGTCTATATTTTGTAAATAGAATCTTTACAATTACTGTCTTGACAAACCTAGTAGATCAGTATACAATATGGAAAATCAATAAATTCGGTAGGTGAGGCTACCACAGGGATTTGGATTATCCTAAGATTGCTGCCGCAAAAACGTGGAGACACGATTCGCTGGCCAGCAGGCTATGTCGCAGATAAGGCATAACCTAATGCAATTTTTACGCCCTGTGATGCTAAAGCTTGAACGATGTTTTATTTTTGGGAAAAATATATCCTGTCATTGCTCAAGCTTTGACAGGATTTTTATATGGCAAAAAGCGGATTCAGCCGCTTTGTAATTTTTAAAGCAGATCAAAGGAGGTGAGTACCATGGAACCTGGAGCCAGTTGCAGTAGAAGTACATTAAAGAAAGGATGGAATCTTTATGAGCAGAACATTAATTTTAAAAAACAGCAGAATCGTAAACAGAACTATCCACACCAGAGCAGTCAGGAAGTCCATGGAAACCAATGACTCCTATCTTGAGACTTCCGTGCTGACACATGCAAGAAAACGTTTTGCATGGCTTCTCTTCCTGATGCTGTCAGCTACCATCACCGGAACCATCATCACACGATATGAAGAAGCATTTGCGGCAGTACCTCTTCTGGTATCCTTTATCCCCATGCTTATGGATACCGGCGGAAACTGCGGATCACAGAGTTCTACCCTCATCATCCGCGGTCTTGCTCTGGGGGAGATTACTTTTAAGGATATTTTCCGCATCATGTTTAAGGAATTCCGTATCTCCCTTCTTGTGGGTACCGGACTTTCCCTTATAAATGGAGTAAGAATTCTGATCATGTATAAGGACCCTCAGCTTGCGCTTGTGGTTGCCCTGTCACTTACTGCCACTGTGATCATGGCAAAACTTATGGGCTGTGTTCTTCCTCTGATCGCTAAAAAACTGAACATGGATCCTGCTGTTATGGCATCTCCCCTTATCACAACAGCAGTAGACACCTGTTCTATTATCATTTATTTCTATATCGCTACCAGAATCTTTGCGCTTGCAGTCTGAAAACCGCAAAACATTCAGGACTGTGTTTTCTGAAGGTCTATTACTCTGGTACAGACTCTTTCCAGGAGCTCCGGGCTGTGGCTGACTACGATCATTCCCATCTGCCGCCGCCTGGTCTCCTCTATGAGAAAATGCCATATCTGGCTTTGTGTAATAAGATCCAGCATGGTACTTATCTCATCTGCCAGAAGAAATCTGGTTCTTTTTCCCATAGCTCTTGCAATACAGAAACGCTGCATTTCACCACCGGAAATCTCTACCGGAAAACGGTTCAGCCAGTCTTTCTCAATTCCAAGCCGTTCCACCAAAGCAGGATCCACCTGGTCTCCTTCTTCCAGAACCGACTTCATCCGCAGCCTTGGATTTACTGCCTGCTCCGGATGCTGCCAGATCAGCTGAACAGGACAATAGGAGCCATACTGTTCCAGTGGCTTTCCGTCCAGAAGGACCTGGCCTCTGTCCGGTTTCTCATATCCGGATAAAATCTTGCATAAGGTTGTTTTTCCAAAACCGCTGGGTGCTGCCAGCCCCACTCTTTCTGAGCTGTCTGCTTTCAGACTGAAATCCTTCAGGATCTCTCTCCCATTTTCCCCATAACGAAATGAAATATTTTTTGCTTCAAGAATCATATACGCACCTCACATATCCGCCGTTGACCTCACGGTAGGGAATCTCTCCATGGCATTTTTCGGAACACCTGCTGCATCGGGGTGCAAACGGACATCCGGAAGGCATATCCTTTACATAAGGCTGCACACCATCGATATACTGAAATCCGTTTTTTGGAATCGCTCTCCACAATGCTTTTGTATAGGGATGGCGAAGTGTTTCCTCTTTACAAAAATCCTCTGTCTTTGCATCCTCCAGCGTATATCCGGCATAAAATACCAGAACCCGGTCCGCCGTTTCCAGAGCAAGTTCCAGATCATGGGTGATAATCAGCACTCCAGCCCCCATATCTGCCAGCTCCCGGAAATGCTCCATAGCGCTTTTCGCAGCCTTCTGATGCAGTCCCGGAGTCGGCTCGTCTGCGATCACCAGTCTGGGATTCTCGATCATTGCCGTGGAGATCATCACTCTTCTTGTCATTCCTCCGGACAATTCAAATGGATACTGCTCCTGCACTTCCTTTGCCAGACTGTAGCGGCTGAAGATCTGATCAAGCTTCTTCTGACGTACCAAATCTTTTTTTCCCTTACAGATCTGTGTCCCCACCTTCATCAGAGGATCCAAATACGAAGTGCTCTGGGGCACCATTACAATCTCTTTGCCACGGAGCTTACGGATTCTTTTTTCCGTCAAAGGCTCTCCCCGATACAGGATTTCTCCTCCCATAGACGCATTATAAGGGAGAATACCCATGACTCCGTGAGCCAGGAGACTTTTTCCGGAACCAGAGGATCCTACCACTGCCACCATCTCCCCCTCATGAACAGACAGACTCAGATCCCGGATCACCGGAAGCTCTTCCTGCCGCATTCCCTTCTGATACTGGCAAAAAGAAATATTCATGTTTTTTATCTCAAGTATTTTCTTTCTTTCCATTTTTATCTCCTATTTATGGGCGCTTGCCGGATCCACTAATTTACGCAGATTTTCTCCAACCGCATAAAAACATACCACCGTAAGCACAAGCATCAGCCCCGGAAAAAGAGCCAGCCACCATTTTCCTGTAATCATATACTTCATTGCTTCCGAAAGAATAATGCCTATGGCAGGCTGCTCATTAGAAAGTCCAAATCCCAGGAAGGTAATTCCTGATTCATGAAGGATCGCATGAGGAAACAGCAGAATCAGTCCTACCACAAACTGAGGAAACAGATGCGGAGCCATATGCTTCATGGCAATATAAAGATTACTCTTTCCAAGCTTGCGCGCCATTTTGATATACTGCTGTTCCTTCAGCTGAAGTACCTCTCCGCGGATCAGTCTGGCAAGCGAAGTCCAGTGTGTCAGAGCCACACCAAGGATCACACCTTTCAGTCCTCTTCCACAGGCAACGCACACAAGGATAAGGAGCAGCATATGCGGGATTCCCATTACAAGATCGATAAACCAGGTCACCATGGCATCTGCTGCTTTTCCCATTGTGGCAGACACCACTCCAAGTATAAAAGCAAGAACAGCACTGACTGCAGCTGCACTGATTCCGATCACAATACTAATGGACAGGCCTCTTATGGTACGGGCAAACATATTTCTTCCCAGCCAGTCCGTTCCAAAAGGATATGCCAGACATGGAGCAATATTTTTTCTGGAAAAATCTGTTGTTTTTGCTGCTTCATCCAGAAACATTCCGCCAATACACACAGCCATAAGAAACAGAACAGCTGCGATCAGCCAGAAAAGAAGCCTCTGTCTCTGATTCCATCCTGACTTTTTTAAGGTCAGACCTGTTTTCTGTTTTTTTGCAAAAGTTTTCATCTCACCGCACCTCCCCGTCTGATACGAGGATCGATCACCCCGTACAAAAGATTGGCGATCAGGTTCCCGCCAAATACCAGAAGCGCACTGATCATGGTGATTGCCATGAGAAGAGGCATATCGCTTCCAAGCCCTGCACTGACTGCGGCCTGTCCCAGTCCCGGATAAGAAAATACCTGCTCCACAAGAACAGATCCGCCAAAAATCTCACTGATGGATGCAAACTGTAAAGTCATAGCAGGCGCCAGTACATTTCGGAAACCATGGTTCTTAAAGATTTCCCATGTACTTTCCCCTCTTGCCTTTGCAAAAAGCATATAATCGCTTTCACAGATATCGATCATTTTTTCCCTTGTATGCATAGCTATATTGGAAATTCCGGTAATTGACAAAGTAAATGCCGGCAGAATGGCATGATAAACTCTGTCCAGAAAAGTAACTCCACTTGCTTCCACTCCGATAGGAACACTAAGACCAATGGGAAGGATTTTCAGCCATACCCCGAATATGATCAGGAAAAGCATGGCAATCCAAAAAGCCGGTGTACTGGAGATCAGCAGACAATAGCCCCTGACCACTTTATCGATCAGTTTTCCCCTGTTCATTCCTGCAAGGGCTCCCAGTATAAATCCAAGGAGACCCGACATGACCCAGGCAATGATCATAAGAAACAAGGAATTTGCCAGCTTTACTGCTATCACCTTTGTTACATCCTGACGATAAAGAAGAGAGACTCCCATATCTCCACGGATAAAATCCTTCAGCCATGCCATATATCTCTGTACAGGCGGCTGTCCCACACCCCAGTATTCTTCCAGCTTCTGTATCTGCTCCGGACTCATAGAACCAAGGGCAGTCTGACCTACATTTGCCTGAAGAGGATCCACGGGGGAAGCTATCATCAGCGCAAATGCCGCTATACTTACTGCCAGAAGCAGAAGAAACATTTTTATCATTTGTTTTGTTATAAATTTTGCTGTCTTCAATCTTTTCTCCTTATACGCAGAATTCCTTTCTGCTGTAACGCACAGTATCCGACGCCTTCCGGGACGGTCTGCTTATTTACAGACTGCATCTCAGAAGGGCGCCGGATGACTTATTTTCTTTTATTTGGTTTTAGGCAGCTTATTCCCAGCTCCACTGATCTACATTATTTACAATAGACCATCCATGTCCATGAGGATGTATCTTCTGTTCTGCAATCTTCAGACCATCTCTTACAAAATACAGATGATCCACATTGCACAGCCAGATCCACGGAATATCGCCTTCCTGTGTAATTCCGCTCTCACCGTCCCACTGAGCCTTTTTCCAAAGGTCATAGGATTCCTCCAGGTCGCTGCACATCAGAGCCTCGTCCATATATTTATCAACTGTTTCATTTGCATACGGAGAGTACTCCGCAGTTCCTGTTTCTTTCATGGTATGATAAATATTATAAAGCTCCATTGGAGTATGTGCTCCCCAGCCCCACATCAGCGGCTGTGAAAGCGCTCCTGAATATGCGGTATCCCAGTCTACCCCTTCTGTGGATGCAGCAATTCCAAGTTCAGTCAGCTGATTTTTTGTATCTTCTGCCAGAGCCTGACGAACAGAATCAGATGCCGGATATAAAATATTCAGTTCTGCACGGACACCGTCTTTTTCACGGATTCCATCATCTCCGGCTTTCCAGCCTGCATCTTCAAGAATCTTCACGGCCTCTTCCGGATCATATTCTGTCACAGCCTCATCGTTGTACCATGGCATTTTGTCACAGACGCTGTATGCCGGTGTTCCATATCCGTTCAGGACATTTTCAATCATCTCATCCCGATCGATACCGATATTGATGGCACGTCTTACATTTACATCACTGGTAAAATCATTTCCAACCACTACTCCGTCTTTCTCTTCTGCCGGAGCTGCCGGAAGATTAAGACCACGGTTGTCTACCGTTGCCACATTAAAAAGGCTGTATCCGTCAAACTCCATATCTGAATAAGAAGCTGCTGTATGTGCTACATCTACTGTTCCGGACTGTGCGGCTGCAAGCGCAGCGTCCTCTTCCATAAAAAGAACAGTCACTTTTTTCATGGATGGTTCCTCTCCGTAATAATCCGGATTGGCCTCAAAAATCACCTGCTGACCTTTGTCCCACTGTTTCATAATATATCTTCCTGATCCAACAGGATTCTGTCCATAATTTTCATCATAAGCATGTTCCGGAACGATTCCCACTACAGCCATAGTATACGGCCAGATAGAAAAAGCGCGGTTCAGATGAAACTCTACTGTGGTATCATCTGTAGCTACTGCCTCTTCCAACATGGAAAAGTCGTTGACTGAACTGTTATCCCGACAGTTATTATAGGTAAATGCCACATCCTTTGCTGTCAGAGGCTCTCCGTCTGTAAATTTCACATCGTCACGGATCTTTACTGTCCAGGTAAGCCCGTCTTCACTGACAGAGTAATCTGTTGCCAGATCCATTCCTATTGAAAGATCTGTGTTTGTGATCGTCAGTGTACTCTGGATCAAAGGCTCATGTACATGCTCTCCGGCTCCCCATCCATATGCCGGATCAAATCCTGCCTCCGGCTCTGAGGTAACCGGCATCGTCACAATCACCTCATCCTTTTTTTCTTCTGCCGCTGATACACTTATGCATCCTCCTGCCATGGAAACAGTCAGACAAACTGCGCTGAACAGCGCAAGCATTCTTTTTTTCATTTCTGTATTCCCTCCGCTGAAATTTTCTGCTGCATATTTTCTCTGCAGCCGATCTTTGCTCAGTATAACATTGATCCTCCCGCAGTTTAACCCGGTGCGGGGGATATATACCTATTCATATTTGGCATAGATCCTGTATATTTTTCATATATTTCTATCCCCCCGGGAGGCTTGTAAGATTTCAAGAGTTTGTTAAAATATAAACAACACATAGATGTGTTCTATGATGTCACTGTTTGTGCACAGACCTCCACAATTGATGCACTTACAACAATCCCATTATTTTAAACGACCCATAAAAAAATCACCTATCTCAGATCAGATAAGTGATTTTTTTATATTTCTTTCCCTCAGTCTGCTTTCCAGGAAACGGATAAATTCCCGGATATCCGGATCCAGCTTTTCTCCTCTGTGGCAGATATAGCCAAAGATCATTTTATTTCCCTTCATATCCAGAGGGATACCCGGTACCGTTCCCTTTTTCTTTTCTGAAAGATAGCTTCCGCTGATATTCATAACACTGGTGTTTTTCAGCATTCTCTCCATAATATAGTCACTGTTTGTCACCACAGAAATATCCAGATCCTTCCATGAAAATCCTGCCTGCCCTCCCGCTGCTTCCATATCAAAAAATTCATCCTGGCCATTCTGGACAAAACGCATTCCTTTCAGATCCTCCGGTCTGAAAGTTTCTTTTTCTTCCCCGAAAAAAACAGACTTTTCGCCAGGATAAACGAGAAGCTCTGCTTCTTCCATATCAATAAATTCCAGACCTGCTCTCGACAGCTCATGCAGAAAATCTTCCCGCTGACTTTCCAGAATATATACAAAGCCAATATCATCCTGATAGTCCCGGACTCGTTCCATCACTGTACGGACGCCTGCCGTATAAATCTGAAAATGATAATTTTTTTCATAGTTTTCATTGTAAAATTCAACAAACCGGGTTGCAAACCAGGAACTGGGGTTGGCAGAAATACGAAGCCATTTTGCCATTCTGTACTCTGCCATATTTTCCAGTTTTTTCATATCATTAACAATCTTACAGGCATAACGATAGACCTCCCGCCCCTGGGGAGTCAGCCGTATCCCCCGGGGAAGCCGTTCAAAAAGCTGCATTCCCAGAGAATCCTCCAGAGCCTTTACCACCTTGCTGACACTGGGCTGGGTGGAGTACAAAATCTTTGCCGCTTCACTGAAGGATCCAGTCTGCGCGCAGGCTGTAAAATACTGCATCTGCTTCAGATCCATTTTTATTTCTCCGTTCTCAGCATAAACATCGGGGTCGGATTATAAAACTCATCTTTCTCCAGATAAATCCGGCTGCTGATTCCCAGATCCACCTGAAATTTCTGGAGCTTCATTGCTCCCAAAGTTTCCAGATCCCATGCCGGACGGCTGTAGGAGCTGATCGGAAGCTGCCTTTTGATCTCCTCGCACTCACGCATCATCTCATCTCCGATTTCCTGGTGGGCATGATTTTCCGGAAGGTCTGCTACATCTGTAAAATCACTCATTCCATAATTAGCATCAAAATTCAAAAGCACGCCACCCGGCTTCAGCACCCGGATCCACTCCTTATAAGCCCGGCGCACATCCGGAAGCGTCCAGGTAAGATTTCGTGAAATCACCACATCAAAGCTTCCATCCGCAAAATTCAGATTTTCTGCATCCATGATCTGAAACTCACACTCTGCCTTTTCTTCCCGGGCAAGTATCCTGGCATTTTCCACCATATCCGGTGTCAGATCCACCCCTGTGACCTGATATCCTTCGCGGGCAAGAAGCACGGAGAAAAATCCTGCGCCGCAGCCCACATCCAGTATACGGAGATTTTTTTCCTCCGGAAGCTGTCTGCGTATCTCACTGAGCCACCTTTTTGCCATATCGCTGTGCAGCTCTGCTCTTTTATGCTCCAGAAAATCGCTGCTTCTTTTTTCCCAGTAATGGACAATCCTTTCTTTTCGCTCATCACAGGGAGCCACGATCCGCCCGTAAGCAATCATGGGACCATTTCCCAGGACCTGAAGCGTCCCCGTCTGATAAAGGATCACTCCGTCGGCTTCTGCCATACTGATTTCCAGCAGCTTTCCTTTATAATCACGGACTTCTCCAAGAATATCTCCCTCCCGGATCACATCTCCGGCCTTTTTAAAGGGGTACCACAGACCATCCTGAGAAGCATCCTGATAGCAGATATCTGTTACCTCCAACGGATAATAGGTTCGGTAATCCTTCTGTCCCTGATAGATTCCCAGATGGCAGAGAATATTCCGCACGTCTCTTCTGGTCGAACGGACTTCCTCATAGTTCCAGCCGCCCATTCCGCCACGTTCAATAAGAATACTTGGAATTCCTGTGGAAGCCGCATGATTGTAGGAACCTCCGGAGGCTACGTTGGAGCGCACCATATAAGGTACGTCCACCTGTTCTGCCATTCTCCGGGATTCATTTACCACCTTTTCCTCTGCCATTCCTGCATAATAGACATACGGAGTCAGCTGCTCATAATCGTCTCCGCTGTGAAGATCGATATAATAATCCGCCGCAGACTGCAGTTCCCGGGTTACCGCCCAGGCCAGCCTCTCCATCTCTGTTCCCTTTGGGTCTCCCGGAAATTCTCTGTTCAAATTTTTATGGTCTGTCAGACCAAGACTTCCGTTTCTTTTTTCAAATGCAGGAACATTCATGACTTTTACGATAATGACAGTTCCTGTTACCTTATGGATCTTCAGCTTCTGGGCAAGCTCTATGGCTGCCTGGATCCCTACATATTCTCCTGCATGAACCCCTGCTGTGATCAGCATGGTCTTTCCCGGTTTTTTGCCATGAAGAACCGCTGCCGGAAGACGGATTTCTCCCTCTGCCAGCTCCAGATCGCCTTCCCAGATCTCTCCGGGTTTTACACAGACATTATTCAGGCAAAAAACCTGTCTCTTTTTTCCTGTAAGAAGAAAAACAGGAGTAGAGCCGTTATTGGCAATCTCTTCCTCTGTCCAGACCTCTTTCCAGACCTCTGTGTCGCATTCTGTCTGAAAAAATCCCGCTGCCTCCATAGCCTCCAGATCCCACTGCGGCCGTTTCAGACGGCTTAAAGGAACTCTCCGTGCAATGGACTCCATTCTTTCAATATCTGTTCCTGTATAATAATCCTCAAGGTTTCCCTCTTCTACTCTGCGCCTGTCTTCTTCATAACCACTGCGCTTTTCTTCATCATAAAGATGCCCGTACCAGTCGGCGTCAAAATTGCACATCAGCCCGCCCGGCTTCAGTACCCGGTACCACTCCTGATACGCTGCTCCCGGATCCTCCAGATTCCAGGTAACATTTCTGGAAAGAACCACATCAAACAAATCGTCTCCCAGATCCAGCTTCTGAGCATCACTGAGCTTCCAGGTGATCCTCTCTGCCAGCTGTCCTGTATTCTGTCTGGCCTCCTTCAGCATCTCCTCCGTCACATCTGCCGCTGTCACCTGATATCCGGCTTCTGCAAGAAGCAGGGCAAAAAACCCCGGACCGGTACCCACGTCCAGAACTTTAATCTCTTCCGGTTTTTTCTCCGGAAAATGGCCGGTTATCAAAGACAGAAGCTTCTTTTTCCACATGCTCCGCCTTGCGTCCGCCATTTCCTGCTGATTGTATTCTGAATAGCCTCTGGCACGGTCTGTCCAGTAGGCATGGATTTCTTCTTTTAACGTATTCATCTTAAATTTGCACTTTCTGTCTTATTGATCTTATCCGATTTAAACGGATATTCCTATTATATAAAAAAAGAAATCCCTCCCGCAAGCCTCCCGGGGGGATTTCTTCCTTTTGTTTTCATAGTTGGAGCCGTTTTTCCTGAATAAAGTCACACAGTCTTTCCACTGCATCTCCATGAATCTGCTTTTTCTGCTTTTTTACCATATCCTCAGCAGCCGTTTTGTCATTCATAAGCTGGATTCCTTTTTCCACCTGCCCTTTCAGGGTCATTGCCGACCAGCTCATTCCTGCCTTTGTAAAAAATTTACGATTCACTGTTTCACAGCCCGGAATAGGAGCCGTATGGATCATGGGAACTCCCACCACCGCCGCCTCTGTAGAGGTCAGCCCTCCCGGTTTGGTAAACAGCACATCGCAGGCTTTCAGATACAGGGGCATCTGCGTGGTAAATCCAAGGATCTGCGCTCTCTGTTCTTCTGCAAACTGTTTTTTCAGCTTCTGTTCTGCTTTCTTATTGCTTCCGCAGATCACAAGAATTTTTTCCGTGGAGGTTTCTTCCAGAAGCTTTTCTACCAGCTCCGAAAGATCTCCGGCGCCCATGCTTCCTCCTGCTGCCAGGAAATATTTACCGTCCGGATCCAGCCCCAGCTTTCTTCGGGCTTCCTCCCTGCTGATCTCCCTGTGGCAGCTTTTTGCCACCGGAATCCCGAATGCGCGAAGCTTCTCCTCCGGAAGTCCCCGTTTTACGCAGGATTTCTTCATGGCTTCATGAGGAAGGATATAATAATCACAGTCCGTTTCCTCCCAGAAAGGAATACAGGTATAATCTGTCATTACCGCAACCGTCAGAGGAAGCTTCATTCCCTTCCGTTTCATATAGGTGATCGTCTCTGCCGGATAAAGATGAGGCATTACCAGTACATCCACCGGATGCTCCTTCAGATAGCTGTCCAGATATTTTGCCATTCTGCCGTTCACATAATAAACCGGCGATCTTCGCATCAGACGGCTGATCACCATACCAAGCTTATAAACCATACCAAAAAGTCTGGGAGTTTTTTTCACGATCTGCACATAGCCGTCCCCTACCAGCCGGGATACGCCCTCTCCTGCAAGTCCCAGATAATCCAGAACATAAGCTTCATCTCCCCGGTCATGCATTTCTTCTGCAATGGCTCTTGCTGCGGAGTTATGTCCGCCGCCTGTATTGCAGGATAAGATCAACGCTTTCATTCCAACCTCCATTCTCCGCCTTGACGATATGCGGCATTGGCTTTCAGACAGTGTTTATGTATCACGATCCCCGACAGCAGAAGGCAGCCGACAAGGAGCACCTTGTGTCGGAGAAAGCAAAGCGACGTAACCGCAAATCCCAGAAAAGCATAAATACTTTTTCTGGTATTGGACTTCATCGGAATCACCGCCACAAACAATAAGTACCAGAAGATCAGAAACGCCAGAGGCTTCCATATGGGAAGCAGTCCGATCAGCACACCAAAAGAAACTGCGATGGCCTTCCCTCCATGACCTTTCTGAAAAACCGAATGTGCATGTCCAAATACCGGAGCCGCCATCACCAGAGCAAAGGGCCAGGCATCTATCCCAAGCCGCCGGCTGCACAGCATCACCGGCAAAGCTCCCTTAGCCAGATCACAGATCAGAACCAGAACTCCGCATAGAGCGCCTCCGCAGGCAAAGGCATTAAAGGTTCCCGGATTACCATCTCCAGAAGCTTCTTCCACATCTACCCCTTTCATAAGCATGGGAACAAGACGTCCGAAAAGAATACTTCCCGAAATCCATCCCAGAATCACATAGAAATAATACCCGTATTCCATATCCTCACACCTTCCTGCAGAAAATTGAAATTAACTCGCCACTTATAGAAGTGGGAGTCTTCTCGACTGAGATAAATTTATAACAGCATACTCCACATACAGATCGTCGGAAGAGACAATAAGGTGGAAAAGATCACCATTTTTGTGGCAAAAGGAGAATCCACCCCATATTTTTCCGCAAGAATACTGGTTGTCGCCCCTGCCGGCATGGCTGCCAGAAGCACACAGATTCCAAATGCATTCCGATCCAGAGGAAGGAAACGACAGATCACATACACTACACCGGGGATCACGATCAGACGATGAAAGGTGAATTTCACCACTGTCATATCCCAAAAATCCTTCAGGTCAATGTCTGCCAGGATCATTCCCACTACCATCATAGACATGGCAGTATTGCAGTTTCCCAAAGCATCCACTGCTCCTGTAAGTCCGGACGGAAGCTTCCATCCGGTAAGCATCATCAGAAGCCCCAGTTCACTCATAACAATACAGGGATGCGTCAAAACCTTTTTTATAGTGGCTTTTCTGTCTGTTGTCCCGGAAAAAACCGCCAGTCCTGAGGTCCACATCATAATTCTCTGGGGAATCAGATAAATGCTGGCAAGAACCAGCCCTTCTGCACCATAGATTCCCTCTGCAATGGGATTCCCCAGAAATCCCGCGTTCGAGCAGATCGTTCCGTATCTCAGACATTTATTCCTTCCCTCCGGCTCCTCCCGAAAAGCAATCCTTCCATATAATACACAGAATACCTGAATCCCTATGGAGATCAGGAGGACCTCCAGATAATAACCGAGTCTTCCCTCTACCGGACTGCTCATAAATGCATGGAGGATATTACATGGCAGGATCACATAAATTACCAGATCATTCATGTTCTTCTGTCCCTGTGGTCCGATCATCCCCAGACGCTTTACTACAAATCCAGCCGCCACCAGAAGAAAAATCGTCACCTGCAGCGTCAGTATTTTTTCCATAATATTCCTCTTTTCCTGTTCCCTTTTAAATAGAACCAGTTTAGCACAACAGAAAAATATGTGCAATAAAAAAGAAGGCAGACAAAAAGGAAGGCAGACTCTTGACGTTTCTCTTCTGACTGTGCTAAAATATGACCTGTCCAAAACAAGGTGTGGACTTTTTTGGTAACGCCACTTTTCGCCACACAATTACCTTCCGGTAGTTGTGTGGCTTATTTTTTTGTCCGGAGGAAAAAAATGAACGAAACTTTTATGAAAGAAAAACCTGTTTTTCCACTGATCGTATCCATGTCACTTCCCATGGTAATCTCCATGCTGGTAAACTCTCTCTATAATATTGTGGACAGCTTTTTCGTGGCAAATATCAGTGAAAACGCCATGACCGCCCTTTCCCTGGTCTACCCTGTCCAGAATTTTGTCAACGCCATTGCAATTGGCTTCGGTGTGGGAATCAGTTCTCAGATTTCCCTGTATCTGGGTGCGGGACGACGGGATCACGCGGATATCGCCGCCACTCATGGCACCGTTCTGTCCGTTATACATGGACTGGTAATGATGATCCTCAGTATTGCCATTATGCCCTTCTTCCTTGGGCTGTTTACTTCTGATCCTGAGGTGATCGAGCTGGGAATCCGCTACTCCGGAATTGTTTTCTGTTTTTCCGTTGTGGTAGGTCTGAACCTTGCCTTTGAAAAGCTTTTTCAGGCAGTGGGAAGGATGAAATCCTCCATGATGGGTCTGATGTGCGGCTGCCTTGCCAATATCATCCTGGATCCTGTGCTGATCTTTGGTCTGGGACCTTTTCCTGCCATGGGAATGGAAGGCGCAGCCCTGGCAACCGGCCTGGGACAGGTACTGAATCTGGTGATCTATCTTATCATATACAAAGCAATGCCGCTTCAGGTACGTCTAAGACGGACATGCCTGAAGCCGGCTGCCTCCATAGACAAAAAACTTTATTCCATAGGAGTTCCGGCAATCCTGAGCCTTGCCCTTCCTTCTCTGCTGATCTCTGTTTTGAACAGTATTCTGGCTGTTTACTCTCAGAGTTATGTGGTAGTTCTGGGAATCTATTACAAGCTGCAGACCTTCCTTTACCTTCCTGCCAGCGGGATCGTTCAGGGTATGCGGCCGGTGATCGGCTATAATTACGGTGCGGGAGAACACAAACGTGTGAAAAAAGTCTATCTTGTCACCCTTGCCATGACCAGCATGATCATGCTTCTGGGAACCGTGATCTGTCTTGCGGTTCCAGGACAGCTTATGGGGATGTTTACGTCCAATGCAGAAACCATTCTCGCAGGAAAAACAGCTCTCCGTATCATCAGCGCAGGCTTCCTGGTTTCTTCCGTATCTGTCACAGCCTGCGGCGCTCTGGAAGGACTTGGAAAAGGAGCCCCTTCACTGATAGTCTCTCTTTTCCGTTATGTGCTTGTCATCATTCCGGCAGCCTTTGTTCTAAGCCGTATCTTTGGGGCAGTGGGCGTATGGCACGCCTTCTGGATCGCAGAAGCAGTAACTGCTGTGGCTTCAGGAATCATCAGTAAAAAAACTGTGTGGGAACAATAACCAAAAAGGAAGAGGATTCCGTCTCTCAGACGGACTCTTCTTCCTCATTTTTTTCTATTGGTTTGACCTTTTAGTTCGATAATGATTCATTTCTTTCGTAAGATCATAATAAAATACCTGTGCATTATCTTCTGTATATGTAACTTCCAGACCAAGGTTCCTCAGAGCTTCTGCATCTCTATCGTTATCTGTATACAAATATGCCATTTCTTCATGGGCAGTAAGAGCAAACCAACAATATCCATTTTTATAAAAACACAGATCCATAGGCGCTCTGGGATAATGCCATTCAAAGATATCATTTACTCTGGTCAAAATATCATAACATTCCATATCCGCATAATAAAATGCTATTCTATATACTGATCTTCCATCCCAGGTTTCCGTATTTGGCCATTTTCGTGTGTTTTCCGCATGTAATATATATGGACGCAAAGCTTTTTTATAATTCTTTAAATATTTATTCAAAGGACTGTCCTTTCGATTTCTGAAATAAACCACTGAAAAGAAGTCACTATGTTCCAGCATATATTGTATGAAATTATCATATACTTTTTTATTCTTTATTTCATCTACAAAATATTCTTTCATTTATTTCTCCCCAAAACCAGATTTGTTCTGCAATTAATGACAGAGTCGGTGTACCTTCTTGAACATTACTTTTTTATATCCGGACATAAAAAATAATTGGGGGGATATTTCCATCTTAAGGAATCCTTTTCCGTATCCAATCTATCTTTTTCTGACAAATAAAACTCATTATAACCGGATATATGTGCAAATTTTTTCTGTAATACATCTTTTGCCAATCTGCTTCCAATATATGAATTTACTTTATATCCTGACATATCCCCTTCTTTATCATATATTACTGTATAAAGTTCTCTTATCATTG
>Scooby_p1__coassemble_198_pt1 | contig 40713 bp, 30 predicted proteins | sample Scooby_p1__metabat2_low_PE_039 | metagenome-assembled genome bin Scooby_p1
GTCGGAAGTATCCGGAGGAATTTGGGGCAAAGGTCTTTAAGATCGCCAGAGATCCCCAGGGAAATCGTCTTACTTACCTGAAGATCACAGGGGGAAGCCTGAAAGTAAAAACCCTGCTGAATGGGGAAAAGATCGACCAGATCCGGATTTATTCCGGGGCAAAGGCAGACAGTGTGCCGGAGGTACGGGCAGGAGAAATCTGTGCAGTTACCGGACTTTCCAAAACATGTCCGGGACAGGGAATCGGAATAGAAGAGGAATCCCGTATGCCTGTGCTGGAACCGGTGCTGAATTATCAGATCCTTCTGCCTGAGGGCTGCGATCCTCATAAAATGCTCCTGAGTCTCCGGGAACTTGAAGAGGAAGAACCGCAGCTTCATATTCTCTGGGACAGTCGTCTTGGAGAAATTCATGCGCAGCTTATGGGAGAGGTACAGACTGAGATCCTGAAAAGTATGATCTGGGATCGTTTTCATGTGGCGGTGGAATTTGGACCGGGAAATATTGTATATAAAGAAACCATTGCGGCTCCGGTAGAAGGTGTGGGACATTTTGAACCCCTCCGGCATTACGCGGAGGTTCATCTTTTGCTGGAACCGGGAGAACCGGGAAGCGGCTGCCAGTTTTTTACAGCATGCAGTGAGGATGTCCTTGCGCGAAACTGGCAGAGACTGATTCTGACCCATCTGGAGGAAAAGGAACATCTTGGTGTTCTGACAGGGTCTCCATTGACAGATGTGCAGATTACCCTTCTGACCGGACGGGCACATGTGAAACATACGGAAGGCGGTGATTTCCGCCAGGCAACGTATCGTGCGGTACGCCAGGGCCTGAAAAAAGCAAAGAGTATTCTTCTGGAGCCTTATTATGAATTTCGTCTGGAGGTTCCCTCTGAGATGATCGGCCGTGCCATGTCAGATATCCAGCAGATGCAGGGAAGCTTTGAATCGCCGGAAACAGAAGGAGATATGTCCGTTCTTACCGGGACAGCTGCTGTTTCCAAGATGCGGGATTATCAAAAACAGGTAGTGTCCTATACCAGCGGCAGAGGAAGGCTTTTCTGTAATCTGAAAGGGTATGCGCCCTGCAAAAATCAGGAGGCCGTGGTACAGTCTGTTGGATATGATTCTGAGCACGATCTGGAAAATCCTGCCGGGTCGGTATTTTGTGCACATGGAGCAGGATTTGTGGTGCCATGGGATCAGGTTGAGGAATATATGCATCTGGACAGTGGTATAGACACAGAGGCTCTGGCAGAGGAAAGTGAAAGCTGGTATGAGCTTTCGGAGGAAGACGATGAAGAAAACAGCAGATTACTGTCAGATATCTCAGGCAATACTTCCGGAAAAAAATACCAGAAGGGATATTCCTATAGTGGAAGCTATGAGGACGAGCAGGAACTGCAGGCGATCTTTGAGCGTACCTTTGGGTCGGTAAAAAGAGACCGGGCAATGTATGCTTCAAAAACAACGGTTTCTTCTCAAAAAGAAACAGTACGGTATCGCCCCGGGAAACCTAAAAAGGAAGAATATCTTCTGGTTGACGGGTACAATATTGTTTTTGCCTGGGAGGATCTGCGGGAACTGGCAAAAGAAAATATCCATGCAGCCTGTGATAAGCTGATGGATATTCTCAGTAATTATCAGGGCTATCGAAAATGTACACTGATCCTTGTTTTTGATGCATATAAGGTAGAAGGACATGCAGAGGAAGTCATTCCCTACCATAATATTTATGTTGTGTACACAAAAGAGGCGGAGACAGCAGACCAGTATATAGAAAAAACAGTTCACCGGATCGGTCGTCAGTATCAGGTGACAGTGGCAACCTCTGACGGTCTGGAGCAGATGATCATTCTGGGGCAGGGAGCCAGCAGACTTTCCGCACAGGGATTGAAAAAAGAAATCGAAGACGCTGAAAAAAACGGAAAACAGGAATGGAGATCCCGGCGTCAGAGCAGTAAGAATTATCTTTTTGACAATGTATCCGAAGAACTTTCTGCCCATCTGGAAAAAATCCGAATGGGAGAGGATCAGTAGCAGAATAAAAGAAATGCAGGGCTGAAATAATGCTCTGCATTTCTTTTGTGAAATTTATCGTCTGATCTCCCGGATCATGGAGTATTCATGAAGGAGGGTTCCGTCTTTCAGCCGTATGGCATTGGGTTTTATTCCGGTGATCCGAAATCCCATCTTTTCGTACAGGGCGCGGGCGCGGCTGTTACCTTCAATAAATTCTAACTCAATCTGCAGCAGATCAGGATTTTTTTCTGCAATCTGAATCATTTCCTGGAACATTCTTGTTCCGATACCCTGATTCCAGAATTCCTTTAAAACTGCAATGGCGACATTGGCACGATGCCGGGTTTTTATGCGGGTATTCCACGATATCTGACAGTTTCCGACAACTTTTCCGTCTGCCAGACATACAAGCATGGCTTCATGGTCGGAAGCGTTTACCTGATCAAAAAACTGTGCTTCCTCCTGAGGGGTATAGCTGCCGCATTCCTCAGGATATCGCAGGAGAAATTCGGTTTCTTCTGTGGAAAGAGAAAGATAATCCAGCATTCCCTGGGCATCCTTTTCTTCAGGGCTTCTGATCTGAGCGATTCGTCCGTCTTTGAGTTTAAATTCCTTTGGGCTGATAATCATATTTTTCCCTCCTATAAAAAAAGTTAATCCTAATTATAGGGCATCTTTCTGCAGCAGGCAAGTTTGAAAATGGAATCTTGACGGAAAAAGTCTCAGATGGTAGGATTGATTTTAGAAAAACAAGGTGATTTGTTCCGGATAAAATTTGTGGAAAGGTATCGGAAATGCAGTATTTGTGTGAAAAAACAAAAAATGGGAGAAAGATCAGCAGGGTTTTTGGCTATGACAGTATAGTAGAAATTCCGGAATGTCTTATGGGAGAGTCAGTAACGGAACTTGGGGATTATGTGTTTTCTGACCGGATGGATCCAAAAGAACTGGAAGATGCGTTACGCAGAGGAAATCTGTGTACAGAGGACGAAAAAACCGCTCAAAATGTGGATAAGTTTCCTGAAATCGCAGGGGCAGATCTGGAAGAGCTGATCCTTCCGCAAAGTATAGAAAAAACAGGGAGATATGCTTTTTATAACTGTCGGAACCTGAAAAAGATCTCTTTTGGAGGGGCGCTCCGTGATCTGGGAGCAGGAGCGCTTACCGGCTGTCATCAGGTAAGAGAGCTGACTGTCAGGCTGGGGGAAAACGACCGCTCCTGTCTGCGGGAAATCCTTACAGAAATACCGGAAACTCTTTGTGTCAAAATAGAAAAAAAGGATCAGAAGGGCTGCTTCTGGTTTCCGGAATTTTTTGAGGAAGGGGTAGAAAATACACCTGCCCGTATTCTGGAAAATCATGTACATGGAAGCGGAATCCGGTATCGGAACTGCTTTCAGGACAGGATATTAAATACAGGAGAATATGATGAAATCTTTCCGTATGCCATTGCCTGGGAAAAGGAACAGGTAGTGCTGCGGCTGGCATTGGGAAGAGTGCTGTTTCCTTTTTTACTCACTGAAAAAGCAGAGGAAAAATATCTTGTTTATCTGAGAGAACATAGTGAACACGCGGCAGAACTTCTGGGCAGGGAGAAAGAATATCAGCTGCTGGAACAGCTTCTGGAGCGGCTGGGACCGGATCGTGAAACTATGGAAAAGCTGCTGGAAACAGCTCAGAAGCAGGAGGATCCCCGGTGGACAGGAATCTTAATGGAGAGGCTTGGAGGTATGGGCAGAAAAAAGAGAAGAAGCTTTGACCTGTAGAAAAAGAGAGGATAGATATGGAGAAAAAATACCGGGAAAAATACGGGAATTTCGTACATGAACAAAGAAAAAAGGAAGAGGAAATTTCGGATATCTGTCAGGAGATTCTGAAAAACTCCAGGAATGAACTGGGAATCTCCATGCATTTTCTGTGCAGCCCTCTCAGTGAACTGAGACCTGTTTTATCAGAAGAAACTTCTTCACTTGGAACAGATGGAAAACAGCTTTTTGTTTCTCCTGCCTGGCTGATTCCTGTATTTATGAATCAGAAGATCCTGCTGAACCGCCTGTATCTTCATCAGCTTTTTCACTGCCTTTTCAGTCATTTATGGGGACGTAAGGACAGAAACCGGAAACTCTGGGATTTGGCTTCTGATATTGCAGTGGAAAATATGATCGATGATCTTTATGTGAAGCCTGTTTATATCCGGCCGGGAAGCTTCCGAAGAGAAATTTACCGGAAGTGGAAGAATCAATACGGGATTCTGAGCGCAGAGCGTATTTATAGAATCCTGGAAACGCTGCCGGAGGAAGAAACAGAAAGACTGATTCTGGAATTTCGCAGAGACGATCATCATTTCTGGAAAAATGCAGAAGAAAAAAGCGGGATGGCAAGCCCGAAAAAACAGTGGGAGGATAAACGGAAGAAGCTTCAGACAGAAATGGAGCTGATGTCAAAAGAAGCTTCCAAAGAAGCGCCAACGCTTATGGAACAGCTTCGGGCACAGAACAGAAAAAGGTATGATTACCGGGAATTTCTTCGGCGTTTTTCGGTATTAAAAGAAGAGATGCAGGTGGATATGGATACCTTTGATTATATTTATTATCATTATGGAATGGAACATTACGGAAATCTGCCTCTGATCGAACCGCTGGAGACAAAAGAAACCCGAAAGATCGAAGATTTTGTAATCGTAGTGGACACTTCCATGTCCTGCAAAGGGGAGCTGATACAGAAATTTCTGGAAGAAACCTATAGTGTACTTTCCGGATCAGAAAGCTTTTTCCGAAAAATTCAGGTGCATATCATTCAGTGTGACGACCGGGTCCAGGAGGATGTTGTGATCCATAATCAGGAGGAAATGGAGCAGTATCTTCAGGATTTTACTATAAAAGGCTTTGGGGGAACGGATTTTCGTCCAGCCTTTCAGTATGTGGAGCAGCTGATAAAAACAGGCGCGTTTCAAAAGCTTCGGGGGCTTCTTTATTTTACGGACGGCTATGGGATATTTCCCGGAAGGATGCCTCCCTATGATACGGTATTTGTTTTTTTGAAAGAGGATTACAGGGATGTAGACGTACCGCCCTGGGCCATGAAACTGATCCTTGGAGAAGAGGATCTCACAGGAATTTCAGAGCGTTTTTGAATTAAATGAACAGAAAAGAAACAGGAGAAAAATCATGAATATCAGACAGGCAAAACAGGAGGTTGTGGATACTGTACGGGCATACCTTTTAAAAGATGAATATGGAGAATATGAGATACCCACAGTGAGGCAGAGACCGGTTCTGATCCTTGGGGCTCCGGGAATCGGAAAAACACAGATTATGGAGCAGGCAGCCCGCGAATGTGGGGTGGCTCTGGTATCCTATACAATAACACACCACACCAGGCAGAGCGCCATCGGTCTTCCTTTTATTTCAAAAAAAGAATACGGGGGCAGATCATATTCTGCCACAGAATATACCATGAGTGAGATCGTGGCAAGTATTTATGACCGTATGGAAGAAACTGGTCTCAATGAAGGGATTCTTTTTATCGACGAGATTAACTGTGTATCGGAAACGCTTGCTCCGGCAATGCTGCAGTTTCTGCAGAATAAGACCTTTGGAAATCACAGGATTCCGGAGGGATGGGTGATCGTTGCGGCAGGAAATCCGCCGGAATATAATAAATCGGTACGGGAATTCGATGTGGTTACTCTTGACCGTGTGAAAAAGATCCAGGCGGAACCAGATTATCAGGCATGGAGGAAATATGCCTGTCAGGAGAATTTCCATCCGGCAATCCTCTCCTATCTGGAGCTTCGTAATTCCTGCTTTTATCAGATGGAGACCACCATTGACGGGAAGCAGTTTGCAACGCCCAGAGGCTGGGAGGATCTGTCCAGAATGATGGAAGTATGTGAAAAAATCGGAAAAGAGATCAACAGGGATCTGGTGATCCAGTACATCCAGCATGACAGGATTGCCGGTGAATTTGCAGATTATTATGAGCTTTACCGGAAATATCAGCAGGACTATCATATTGCAGAGCTTCTGGAAGGAAAAAGCTCAGAGGCAATGGTGAAAAAAGTTTCCCATGCGCCATTTGATGAAAAATTAAGCGTGGTCAACCTGATCTTTTCCGGTATGCGTCAGAAGATCAGAGAGGCAGTTCAGGGTGAACTGGTGCTGGAAAAAGTGTTTGCAGTTCTGAAAGGACTGAGAGAAGATCAGACAGAAGAACCTCTGCTTCTCCGTCTGGGGGATTATACAGATGAGCTTCTTAATACCATGGAAAAGAAAAAAGAGCAGGGACTTCTGGAGCGGAAAGAGGAGCTTTCTGTGCGAAAGGCAGCAGGGCTTCTGCGGGCTTATGAGAAGCTTCTAAAAAGAGAAACTCAGATCCCGGAAGAGGGCAAATTTGAGGTGGTCAGAGCTGCTTTTGAGAAAGACAGAGCTGCCTGGGAGCAGGATTGCGAAACAGCGGAACATACCATGGAATATGCCTTTGATTTTATGGAAGCAGCTTTTTACAACAGTCAGGAAATGGTGATGTTTGTATCCGGGATCAATACGGATTTTTACTGTGTGAGATTTCTGGAAACATATGAGTGTGAGCGTTATGTAAGATATAATAAGGAACTGCTTTTTGAGGACAGAGGCAGAGAGCTCCGCAGAAGGATACAGGAACTTCAGGTATAGGTTCTGATAATTTCCTCGGCAATGGCTCGCTTGGAAATACAGCGGTCCATTGCCTGTTTTTCTATGTAACGGTGGGCTTCCGGTTCGTTCATGGAGAGCTCGCTGATCAAAATCCATTTAGCTCTGTTGGTTAGACGGATTTCAGTCATCTTATCTTCTAGGGATACAGATTTTTTTTCAAACAGTTTTAAACGCTCTCTTGCGCTTTCCATCCATCTGAGGGCATGGAGCAGAACCGGCTTTGAGACTGGCTTTGGGAGTGTGAATACACCATATTCAGAGACCTTGTTATGGATTTCCGAATGAATATCATTTTTAACCAGAAGCAGGACAGCGGTCTGTCTGGACACAGAGATGTCAATTGCAAAACGAATTCCGGTATCATCCGTAAGAGGAGCGTTTATGATAACAAAATCAAAGGCTTTTTCCGTTAACGCACGCCGGGCAGCACTGACATTGGAGACAGTATGGACTGGATAATATCGCAATTCCGGCAACAGGTCTGTAAAGGCGGAGTTGAAACCGGTTGTTGAAGACACAATGAGCATACTGTAGGTACGTTCTTTTAACCCCATGCTGTTTCCTCCTCCCTTTTGTTTATTTAAATGACTGGGCACAGTAGATATTTAAAATTGCATCTGGTATATGATCTCTGATGAAATCGCTTCTGATGGCAGCTGTACAGGCAGATTTGAAATTCTCCGGAAGCTTCTGGAAATCTGCAAGGGTATCGGCATCAGCCTTATACAGGTTGATGTCTGCAGAAGCCGGAGGCTTTGTCTGATTCTGGATTCCGTCAAGAGCGGCATAGATCATCAGTGCAAATGCCAGATAGGTATTTGCAGATGGATCCGGGGAACGGAGCTCCACACGCCGATATTTGTCAACTGCGGAAGGAACTCTGACAAGCTGTGATCGGTTTTCCCTGGACCAGGAAATATATTTCGGAGCTTTATTGCTTCCGAATCTTTTATAAGAATTTTCGGTTGGATTTAAAAATACGGTCATTTCTGAGATTTTATCCAGAATACCTGCGATCAGATAAGCCATATGATCTTTGTGGTCAGAGGATCTGACAGACATATTTATATGGAAACCATTTCCCGGCATGTCTTCTAAGGGTTTGGGAGAAAAGTCGGCAAAAATACCATTCTGTCTTGCAATGGTTTTTACTACTGTCTGAAAGGTCATGGCGTTGTCCGCGGCAGTCAGAGGATCAGAATAACGGAAGTCAATCTCATTCTGTCCCGGTCCCTCCTCGTGATGTGAGCTCTCTGGCTGGATTCCCATCTGTTCCAGTGTAAGACAGATCTCACGACGTATATTTTCTCCTCTGTCTTCAGGTGCAATATCCATATAAGAAGCCTGATCGTAAGGGATTTTTGTGGGGCTTCCACTGTCATCCAGCTGAAACAGATAGAATTCCTGCTCTGCACCAAAGAAGAAGTGGTATCCTGCCTTTTCAGCTTTCTGAACTGCTGTTTTTAAGATGGAACGTGTGTCGCATTCAAAGATTTTTCCATCCGGGTAGGTAATGCTGCAGAACATTCTGACCACACATCCATGTTCTGGCCTCCAGGGCAGTGGCATCAGGGTATCCGGTTCCGGGTGCAGAAAAAGATCGGAACGGTCTTCGTCTCCAAAGCCTGCAATGGCGGATGCATCAATGGCAATACCGTATTCAAAAGCACGTGGGAGTTCCTGAGGCATAATGGATATATTTTTTTGCCTGCCAAATACGTCGCAAAAAGCCAGACGGATGAATTTCACATCTTCTTCCTGTACATACTGTATTACCTCTTCCTTTGAATATTTCATAAGCCTACCTGCTTTCTTTTTTAATTTGCTACATACATTTGTTTGTAAGGGTTTTGGCTGTCCGGTGTGATGACGGTAAAAGGAGCAGATAAAATTTCCTCCAGGGAATATCCGAAATCCGCACAATATTCGGACAGATATGCCCTGATTTCCTGCAGATCCTGCGGGGATGCATATTTTGCTGTTACCTGTTGGGGAAAACGAATATCCTGACAGTTGCCGCGAAGGAACATTTTGCCGCCGTGCATTCCGGTACAGGGGAAATTTCCTACGATCCGCCGGCTGTCTTTATGAAGTCCAAGAACGATAATGATGCCGCCGGCCTGGTATTCGCCAAGGAAGCTTCCGGCACATCCGCCGAGGATCATGACAGGAATCTTTTCTCTGTAAGCCTTCATATGGATTCCGGCGCGGTATCCTGCATTGCCCTTTACATAAATTTTGCCGCCGCGCATGGCATAACCGGCAGCATCACCGATATTGCCGTGTATCAGGATCTTTCCTTCGTTCATGGTATCGCCTACAGCATCCTGGGCATTGGCATTTACGGTGATACTGGCATTATTTAAATATGCGCCCAGGGCATTTCCGGGAATACCATTGATAGTAAGATTTTTGTCGGACATACCGGCAGCGATAAACCTCTGACCACAGCAGCCTTCAATGATACAGTCACGGTCTGCTTTGCGCAGCGCCTCATTTACAGCCCTGTAATCTAAATTTGCAGCGTTGATGATGTTCATATTATACCATACCTCCAAAAAAAATGGTTATATTATTCTCCGGCATGAAGAATACCGAGTATGTCAAGCTCTTTTTCTGTTAATCCGATGCCGCGCAGCATAAGGCGGTTTCCCCGCAAGGCCTCGATGGAATTGATGCCCATGCCTCCCATAAGTTCTTTGATCTCGTGCTTCCATGCGGTCATAAGATTAACCAGCCGTTGTTTACCGGTTTCAGGGTCAAGTCTTTTTACAAGCTCAGGACGCTGAGTTGCAATTCCCCAGTTACATTTACCGCTCTGGCAGGTACGGCAGAGATGGCAGCCAAGGGCAAGAAGGGCGGCGGTTGCTACATAGCAGGCATCTGCACCCAGGGCAACAGCCTTTACTACATCAGCAGCGCTTCGGATACTTCCGCCAACTATCAGTGATACATGATTGCGGATACCCTCGTCACGAAGTCTCTGATCTACAGCGGCAAGAGCCAGCTCGATGGGGATTCCCACATTGTCACGGATTCTGGTAGGAGCAGCTCCGGTACCGCCACGGAAACCGTCGATAGCGATGATGTCGGCTCCGCTTCGGGCAATACCGCTTGCAATGGCGGCGATATTATGGACGGCGGCCACCTTGACGATAACCGGCTTTTTATATTCTGTAGCTTCTTTCAGAGAGAATACAAGCTGCCGAAGATCTTCGATGGAGTAAATATCATGGTGAGGGGCAGGAGAGATGGCATCAGAGCCTTCCGGAATCATACGGGTACGGGATACGTCGCCTACGATCTTCGCACCGGGAAGGTGACCGCCGATCCCCGGCTTGGCGCCCTGGCCCATTTTGATCTCTATTGCTGATCCTGCCTCCAGGTAATCCTCATAAACGCCGAAACGTCCGGAGGCTACCTGCACAATCGTATTTTCACCATAGCAGTAAAAATCTTCGTGAAGACCGCCTTCACCGGTGTTATAAAAAATACCAAGTTCTGTGGCTGCCAGGGCAAGAGATTTGTGTGCATTGTAGCTGATGGAGCCATAGCTCATGGCAGAGAAGAGAATCGGCATAGAAAGCTCCAGCTGTGGCGGAAGTTTAAAATCCAGTTTTCCATCCTCTGTCCGTTTTACGTTCTGAGGCTTTTTGCCCAGGTAAACTCTGGTTTCCATAGGCTCCCGGAGAGGATCGATGGAAGGATTGGTTACCTGTGATGCATTGATCAGAATCTTGTCCCAGTATACAGGCAGCGATCTGGGATTTCCCATAGAGGACAAAAGTACTCCGCCGCTGTTTGCCTGTTTATAGATTTCATTTATGGTATCGCCTGACCAGTTGGCATTTTCGCGCAGAGTACAGTCGGTTTTTACGATTTTTAATGCTTTGGTGGGACAAAAAGAAACACATCTCTGACAGTTGACACATTTTGATTCATCCTGTGTCATAAGTTTATTTTTTTCATCGTAGCCGTGTACTTCGTTGGAGCATTGCCGTTCACAGATTCGACAGGCAATACATCTCTTTTCATTTCGGATTACTTCAAATTCCGGATAGATAAATTCTACGCTCATCAAAAGGCACCTTCCTTTACTTTTACAATAACCGGTTCTCCGCCGGCAGGAGACCATATGTTTTCTGCATTGGGCTCCATGGTACGGATGGCTGCTTCTTCGCTGGAAATAAAGATTCTGTCATCCTTTTCTCCAACAACCATAGAACGCAGCTTTAGCCGGTCGTTCAGAGCCATCAGCCCGCCGTCAAAGCCCAGAACAATAGAAAAGGGGCCGGTGATCAGCAGGCTTGGGAACATAGTCCGCAGATAGGTGTGTTTTTTCTGGTCTTCCAGATCTGTTTTTGCGGCAATGGTACTCCAGAAGGGCGCTGCTATAACGCTTGCCGCTTCACCAAGAGTAAGCCCCTGTATCCGGAGAAGATAGTCCATAATATAGGTAATAACCTCCGTATCGGTCTGAAGCGTACATTTGTAGCCAAACATTTCGATAAAACGGCGGTTTGCATCATATGAGGAAATTTCTCCGTTATGAACAACAGAATAGTCAAGCAGGGTAAAGGGATGTGCTCCGCCCCACCATCCGGGAGTGTTTGTGGGATAACGTCCGTGAGCTGTCCAGGAATAGCCTTCATATTTTTCCAGCTTATAAAATATGCCTACATCTTCCGGAAAGCCTACAGCCTTGAAGGTTCCCATATTCTTACCGCTGGAAAAAACATAAGCCCCGGACATGTTTTCGTTGATCTTCATAACTGTTCTTGCAACAAATTCTTTCTCGTCCAGCTGCAAAGATATCAGAACGGACTTTAACGGAGCAACAAAGTATCTCCATATAATAGGCTCGTCTTTGATGGCAGGAATTTTACGGGTTGGGATGATCTCCGACTGGATGATCTCAAACCGTTCCTTTAAGAAAGCCTCACACTCTTTTCTTGTATCACGGGTATCAAAGAACATATGTAATGCATAAAATTCTTTATATTCCGGATAAATACCATAACCTGCAAAGCCTCCGCCTAATCCGTTGGAACGATCATGCATGGGTTTCATGGAGTTTGTAATCATCTCACCGGACATTCTGTTTCCTTCCCTGGAAATCACTGCTGAGATCGCACATCCGGAAGGGATTCTCACCTGACCTTCAATTTTCATATTATCTGTCCTTCCTTTCGGCTAAATAAAAAAAGCAAAAACGTTCATTACAGGACAGAAAATCTGCTCTGTAAATGAACGCCTTTGCTCATGATTAATAGTTATACAACGGATGACAGATTTTGTCAAGCGTTAAGAATTTTGGGTAAAATGAAAAAATTAAAATTTTTAAAAATGACAAAAAGGGGATTGACAGATGATTTTTTCAGGTGTATTATCCAACTCGTAAAGGCAAAGGCGTCTTTGAGAAGAGGATCTCAGAGGCGCTTTTTACATTTACAGAATTTAACAGGACAATTTGATCTAAAAGGCAAGGGCGTCTTTCATGTACGGGGAAAAGTATCATGAAAGATACTCTTGCCTTTTCAAATTGAGAGGAGTGACATTATGAAAAAAGTATCAGAATTTTTTGGAAGCAGAGTTTTCGATGACAGAGTAATGAAAGCCAATTTATCAGCCAAGGTTTATGACTCTTTGAGGAAAACCATTGATGAAGGGGCAAAGCTGGATATCAGCGTAGCCAATGCAGTTGCTGCGGCGATGAAGGACTGGGCAATAGAAAATGGAGCCACACATTATACCCATTGGTTTCAGCCCCTTACCGGTGTAACCGCAGAAAAGCATGACAGCTTTATTTCTCCATCCCCGGACGGCGGTGTGATCATGGAATTTTCTGGAAAGGAGCTGATCAAAGGCGAACCGGATGCATCCTCTTTTCCGTCAGGCGGATTAAGAGCTACATTTGAGGCGAGAGGGTATACAGCATGGGATCCTACATCTTATGCGTTTATCAAAGGAAAAACACTTTGCATCCCTACTGCGTTCTGCTCCTATGGCGGAGAGGCTCTGGATAAGAAAACGCCGCTGCTTCGATCTATGGAAGCTCTGAATAAGCAGGCTCTTCGTATCCTCCATCTTTTTGGAAATGAAGATGTGAAATGCGTCCGTACCTCAGTAGGACCGGAACAGGAATATTTTCTTATTACAAAGGAAATGTATGAGCAGAGAAAGGATCTTCGTTTTACAGGACGTACTCTTTTTGGTGCAAAACCGCCTAAGGGACAGGAAATGGACGACCATTATTTTGGAGTGATCAAGCCCAGAGTTTCCGCCTATATGGAAGAGTTGAATGAAGAACTCTGGAAACTGGGGATTCTGGCTAAGACAGAGCATAATGAAGTAGCTCCGGCCCAGCATGAACTGGCTCCTGTTTATACCACAACCAATGTTGCCACCGATCACAACCAGCTGACCATGGAGATTATGCAGAAGGTGGCGGCAAAAAACGGTCTTGTATGTCTGCTTCACGAAAAGCCCTTTGCTGGTGTAAACGGAAGTGGAAAGCACAATAACTGGTCTCTTGCAACTGATAAAGGCGTAAATCTTCTGTCACCGGGCGAGACCCCATATGAAAATGCGCAGTTTTTGTTATTTTTGTGCGCAGTACTCAAGGCTGTGGATGATTATCAGGATTTGCTTCGTCTTTCTGTGGCAACTGCAGGAAACGATCACAGACTTGGTGCCAATGAAGCTCCGCCGGCAGTAGTATCTGTATTTCTGGGAGATGAACTGAACGGTGTTCTGGAAGCCATTGAAACAGATACTCCATATGCAGGTGCGGAAAAAACACAGATGAAGCTTGGTGTGAATGTACTTCCGAAGTTCAACCGTGACACCACAGACCGTAACCGTACATCTCCGTTTGCATTTACCGGAAATAAATTCGAGTTCCGTATGCTTGGCTCCTCCAACAGCATTGCCTGCGCAAATATCATGCTGAACAGTGCGGTTGCAGAAAGCCTGAAGATTTATGCAGACAGACTGGAAAAGGCAGAAAATTTTGAGGACACTCTGCATGAAATGATCAGAAAGACCATAAGGGATCATAAGCATATTATTTTTAACGGGAATGGCTATGACGATACCTGGATTAAAGAAGCAACAGAAAAGAGAGGGCTGCTCAATTACCGTACCACACCGGACTGCATGCCCCATCTTCTGGATGAAAAAAATGTACGGATGCTGACTTCACATAAGGTATTTTCAGAAGCAGAACTGAAATCCCGGTGCGAGATCATGCTGGACAACTATTGTAAGACAGTTTTGATAGAGGCAAACACCATGATCGATATGGCAAAGACAGAGATTGCTCCGGCGATAAGCGCATATGCTCTTGAGCTTGCAAATACAGCGGCAGCAAAGAAGACGGTGGACGTAACTATTTCCTGCAGCTATGAAACAGGATTATTAAAGAAGCTTGCAAGACTGGAGGATCAGATCGCAGTCAGGGCAGACGAGCTGAAAACGGCAGTTATGAAATTACAGGATGCCAGTGACATTGAAGCAGAGTCTTATATGATCCGTGACGAGATTTTAGGAAGAATGAGCGAACTGCGGATTGCCTGCGATGAGGCGGAAACAATAACAGCAAAGAAATACTGGCCATTCCCGACCTACAGTGATCTCTTGTTCGGTGTAAAATAATCCACTCTAAAATAAAGAAAGAAGGTATGCTTATGACTTACAGTGCAGTTAATACAATCTGGGTATTGATCGGAGCAGCATTGGTGTTCTTTATGCAGGCGGGATTTTCCATGTGCGAAGCAGGATTCACCAGAGCAAAAAATACAGGAAATATTTTAATGAAGAATCTGATGGATTTTTGTATTGGCACACCGATTTTCTGGCTGGCAGGCTTCGGGCTGATGTTTGGAAGTGGATCTTCTGTGATTGGAACCTTTGATCCGATGATCCGTGGAGATTACAGCCACATCCTGCCATCGGGGGTGCCGTTGTGGGTATTTGCGATTTTTCAGACAGTTTTCTGTGCAACATCGGCAACAATTGTATCCGGAGCTATGGCTGAACGAACAAAATTCAGTGCATACTGTGTTTATTCAGCAGCTATTTCTCTTCTTATCTATCCGATTTCAGGACACTGGATCTGGGGAGGCGGATGGCTTTCGCAGCTGGGATTTCATGATTTTGCAGGTTCTACAGCAGTACATATGGTGGGTGGGATCTGTGCAATGATCGGAGCGAAGATTTTAGGCCCCCGTATTGGAAAATATGATAAGGACGGAAAGCCCCGGGCAATCCTGGGACACAATCTTACGTTTGCTGCGCTTGGTGTTTTTATCCTCTGGTTTTGCTGGTTTGGGTTTAATGGTGCATCTACGGTAGGCATGGACAGCGATGCTTTGATGGAAACTGCCGGGAGAGTATTTTTCAATACAAATATGGCAGCAGCAGTGGCCTGCTGTATTACTTTGATATTTACATGGATCCGCTATAAAAAACCAGACGTTTCCATGACATACAATGCGGCTTTGGCGGGACTTGTTGGTATCACCGCCGGATGTGATGCAGTAAGCCCTGCAGGAGCGGCTGTGATTGGTATTGTCTGCGGTATTCTGGTTGTTCTTGCAGTTGAATTTTTTGATAAAAAAGCAAAAATTGACGATCCGGTAGGTGCAATATCCGTTCACTGCGTCTGCGGTGCTACAGGAACTGTCCTGACAGGTTTATTTGCAACAGGTATAACAACAGAGAAAGGGCTTTTCTATGGAGGTGGCGTACATTTTCTTGGGATTCAGGTGATCGGCGTTCTTTCCGTAGCAGCTTATGTGACAGTTATTATCACTCTGGTATTTCTGACTATCAAGTATACAATTGGTCTTCGTGCAGATGCGGAGGATGAGATTGCAGGACTTGATGTATCCGAGCATGGATTACTGACAGCATATGATGGCTTTGCAATGCTTCCCGACACAGCTACAGAGGATGAAGGAACGGCACCGGTTACGGTTGCAGGTGAGACTCCTGTTGCAGAGGCGATTCCGGTTAAAAAGGTTCTTTCCTTTGAGGAAGGTACACCAAAATTTACAAAAGTAGAGATTGTATGTAAAGAATCCAGATTCGAGGCACTGAAGAATGCTATGATGAGTATTGGCATTACCGGAATGACGGTATCTCATGTTCTGGGCTGTGGTATACAGAAAGGCAGAGCAGAGTATTATCGAGGTATACAGGTAGAAGCGAATCTGCTTCCAAAAGTGCAGGTGGAGATTGTAGTCAGTGCTGTTCCGGTTCGTAAAGTTATTGATACGGCGAAAAAAGTTCTTTATACAGGACATATCGGAGATGGAAAGATTTTTGTATATGATGTGGAAAATGTTGTAAAGGTAAGAACCGGAGAAGAAGGTTTTGACGCGCTGCAGGATATAGAATAGCATATTTTTACTAAAACTATGGAGGTATATTTAAATGTGTTCTATTATGGGATATTGCAGTCAGAGCGCCTCTCTTGATGTCTTTTTGGAAGGCTTTCAAAAAACTGTATCAAGAGGGCCGGATGACAGTCGGGTAGTTGAAACAGAAGGAGGAATCCTTGGATTTCACAGACTGGCGATTATGGGACTGACTCCGTCGGGGATGCAGCCCTTTCAGTACAAAAACAGCTATGTGGTCTGTAATGGAGAAATTTACGGGTTCGGGAAGCTGAAGGAAGAGCTGTCAGCAAAATATACATTTAAAAGCGAATCAGACTGTGAAATACTTTTGCCGTTATACCAGGAATACGGTACGGATATGTTTTCTATGTTGGATGCAGAGTTTGCCTGTATTATTTATGACGGGGAAAACAGGGAGTTTATTGCTGCAAGGGATCCCATTGGAATCCGTCCTCTCTATTATGGATATGACAGAAACGGCGCTGTGATCTTTGCCAGCGAAGCAAAAAACCTGACCGGAATCACAGATAAGATTATGCCGTTCCCTCCGGGTCATTATTATAAAGGCGGCCGTTTTATCTGCTATTGTGACATTACAAAGGTAAATGAAGTCTGCAGTGATGACCTGGAAACCGTCTGCAGGAAAATCCATGACAAATTGGTCGCCGGTGTGGAAAAACGTCTTGTGGCAGATGCCAGAGTGGGATTCCTGCTTTCCGGCGGGCTGGATTCCTCGCTGGTATGTGCCATTGCAGCAAAAAAGACTGGAGAACCGATCAGAACCTTTGCAATTGGAATGAGCGAAGATGCCATTGACTTAAAATATGCGAAGCAGACAGCAGATTATATCGGAAGCGATCATACAGAGATTTATATGACACCGCAGGATGTACTGTCTTCACTGGAAACGGTCATTCAGATTCTGGGAACTTATGATATTACTACGATTCGTGCATCCATGGGTATGTATCTGGTGTGCAAGGCGATTCATGAGCAGACAGATATCCGCGTCCTTCTGACCGGAGAAATATCCGATGAGCTGTTTGGTTATAAGTATACAGACTTTGCCCCGGATGCAGAAGCCTTCCAGAAGGAATCACAGAAACGGATTCATGAGATTCATATGTATGATGTACTTCGCGCGGATCGCTGCATTTCTGTAAATTCTTTGGAAGCAAGAGTTCCTTTTGGTGATCTGGAGTTTGTAAAATATGTAATGTCCATAGATCCTGAAATAAAGCTCAACACTTACGGAAAAGGAAAATACCTGCTGCGCCATGCATTTGAACAGGATTGTTATCTGCCGGATGAGATCCTGTGGAGAGAAAAGGCGGCTTTCTCAGATGCAGTAGGACATTCTATGGTGGATTATCTGAAAGAATATGCAGAAAGCAGATACACCGATGCAGAATTAAAGGAGAAAAGTCAGGGATATACATATGCCAGACCATTTACAAAAGAATCTCTGTTGTACAGGGAGATTTTTGAGAAATACTATCCGGGTCAGGCAGAAATGATCCCAGGCTTCTGGATGCCGAACAGAGAATGGGAAGGCTGTGACGTAAATGATCCTTCGGCAAGAGTACTTTCAAACTATGGTGACAGTGGAAAATAAAATGAGATTTTAATATAAAACAGATTGACAGGAGGAATGATTCGAGGTAAAATAACGTGAATAAAGGCAAAGGCGTCTTTAAGTTTGAATAAAACTTAAGGGTGCTTTTGCCTTTTTTTCGTGTTTAAATGACAAAAAAGATGCAGAAAATGCAGGTAAGGAAGTGAAAAAATGGCGGCAAAATATATTTTTGTGACCGGAGGAGTGGTCTCTGGTCTTGGTAAAGGGATTACAGCAGCTTCACTTGGAAGGCTTTTAAAAGCAAGAGGTCTGAAGGTGGCAGCACAGAAGCTGGATCCCTATATTAATGTAGATCCGGGGACGATGAGTCCCTATCAGCATGGAGAGGTCTATGTAACTGAGGACGGGGCAGAAACAGATCTGGATCTGGGACATTATGAGAGATTTATTGACGAGGATCTGAATAAGTATTCTAATCTGACTACAGGAAAGGTTTACTGGAATGTTTTAAACAAAGAACGAAGGGGAGAATACCTGGGTTCTACGGTTCAGGTTATTCCGCATATTACAAATGAGATCAAGGATTTTGTCTATCGTGTGGGAAAAAAGACCGATGCAGATATAGTCATCACGGAGATTGGAGGAACCATAGGAGATATCGAATCACAGCCGTTTCTGGAAGCAGTGCGTCAGATTTCCCTTGAAGTCGGGAGAGAAAACAGCTTATTTATCCACGTAACATTAGTACCTTATCTAAGCGGTTCTGAGGAACACAAGTCAAAGCCGACACAGCATTCCGTCAAGGAACTGAGGGGAATGGGGATCAATCCGGATATTATTGTTCTGAGATCCGATAAACCTCTGGAGAAATCAATCTTTCAGAAGATCGCGCTTTTTTGTAATGTGAAACCGGACTGTGTGATTGAAAACAGAACTTTGCCGAATCTGTATGAGGCTCCCCTGATGCTGGAGCAATCCGGATTTTCTGACGTGGTGTGCAGAGAACTTCATATTGATGCACCGGCTCCGGATTTGGAAGAGTGGGAACAGATGGTGGAGCGCATCCGAAATCGTTCCCGGGAGGTACATATCGGTCTGGTAGGAAAGTATGTTAAGCTTCATGACGCATATCTGTCTGTGGCAGAAGCCATGAGTCATGCAGGGTATGAGATAAATGCTTTTGTAAAAATCCACTGGATCGATTCGGAAGGAATTACAAAAGAAAATATAGATACTGTATTAGAAAATATAGATGGTATTATTGTTCCCGGAGGCTTTGGAAACCGTGGCATAGAGGGGATGATCCTTGCTGCAAAATATGCCCGTGAAAACAATATTCCTTATTTGGGAATCTGTCTTGGAATGCAGATTGCAGTCATTGAGTATGCAAGAAATGTCCTGGGGCTTAAAGATGCTCATTCGGGAGAATTTGATGAGCAATGCGAACATAAGGTGATTGATTTTATGCCGGGACAGAGTGATGAAATAGACAAAGGCGGAACTCTCCGACTGGGAAGCTGCCCATGCTGCATCAAGGCCGGAACAAAAATGGAAGCCTGCTATGGAAGCAGTCTGATCCATGAGCGTCACCGTCATCGCTACGAGTTTAATAATCAATATCGTGAGGCACTGACAGAAGCAGGACTTGTGATCGGCGGAACATCCCCGGATAACAGACTGGTAGAAACAATCGAACTGAAGGAACATCCGTTTTTTGTAGGAGTACAGTTCCATCCGGAGTTTAAAAGTCGTCCAAATCAGGCACATCCGTTGTTTAAGGGATTTATCTCGGCGGCGTTAAATATATCAGAAAACACGCAGAATAATTAACAGGAGAAAAGATGGTTATGGCTATTCATGAAGAATGCGGTGTATTTGGAATAATGAGCACCAGAAAGGAAAATGTGGCAGGAATCACCTATTACGGACTGTATGCCCTGCAGCACAGAGGACAGGAAAGCTGCGGAATTGTTGTCAATGACGACGGTATGTTTTCTTCCTGCAAGGACTTGGGGCTTGTCAGTGATGTGTTTTCAAAAGATTCCCTGTCGCTTCTGCCGGAAGGAAATATGGCGGTGGGGCACGTAAGATACGGAACAACCGGAGGGACAACGCGGAATAACTGTCAGCCTATCGAAGTGAATCACCAGAAAGGCAAGATGGCTCTGGCACATAATGGAAATCTGACAAATGCTCTGGAACTGCGTGATAAGCTTGAACTGTCAGGAGCAATCTTTCATACCACAAGCGATACGGAAACCATAGCGTACGTGATCACCAGAGAGAGACTGATGACACCCAGTATAGAAGAGGCGGTAAGCAATACAATGAACCTTTTGGAGGGTGCCTATTCTCTGGTTCTGATGTCCTCTGCCAAAATGATTGCTGCGAGAGATCCGTATGGGTTTAGACCGCTCTGTTATGGAAGAAGGCCGGATGGAGCTTATGTGGCAGCATCAGAAAGCTGTGCACTGGCAGCAGTTGGAGCAGAGTATATCAGGGATTTGATGCCGGGTGAGATTCTGGTATTTCATGATAATTGCGTGGAATCCAGAAGGGAGCACTGTGGAAAACAAAAAAAGAAAACCTGTATCTTTGAGTATATTTATTTTGCAAGACCAGATTCTGTGATTGATGGTGTATCTGTTCACGAGTCACGGGTACAGGCAGGAAAGATTCTGGCAGAACATTATCCTGTGGAGGCAGATGTTGTGATCGGAGTTCCGGACAGCGGGCTGGACGCTGCTCTTGGTTATTCGGAGAAATCAGGTATTCCCTATGGTATCGGGCTGATAAAAAACAAGTATATTGGAAGAACCTTTATTTCTCCTGGACAAAGCGAACGTCTGGACAAGGTCAGGATAAAGCTTTCTCCTGTACAAAGCGTAATTGAAGGGAAAAAAGTTGTACTGGTTGATGATTCAATTGTAAGAGGCACTACCAGCAGGCAGATCGTGAAGCTTTTGCAGGAGTCGGGGGCTAGGGAAATACATATGAGAATATCGGCTCCGCCTTTCTTACATCCCTGCTATTATGGCACAGATATTGACTCAGAAGAAAATCTCATAGCCTGCCATCACAGCCTGGAAGAGATTGCAAAACTTATTGGTGTGGATTCTCTGGGTTATCTGGATGTAGAGAATCTGGGTCAGCTGATCGGCAGTGAGGAGTATTGCGGCGCCTGTTTTCATGGAGAATATCCGACGAGGATTCCCACAGACCTGAGAAAAGACCGGTTTGAAAGAAAATTATCTCATAAAATCTAAATAACGAGGAGCAGAGATTATGAAAAAATTTGACAGAAAACTGATTCTGGAAGACGGCAGCGAATATTATGGATATGGATTTGGTTCCGGGCAGGAGAAGATTACGGAAATTGTATTTAATACCTCTCCGGTTGGATATCAGGAAATTATATCTGATCCCTCTTATACCTATCAGACTGTTGTGATGGCCTATCCCCTTATTGGCAACTATGGAATTGCAGAAGATGATTTTGAAACAGAAACACCAACCATAGGAGGTCTGGTTGTAAGAGATTACAACGATCACCCATCGAACTTCCGCAGTAAGTATACTTTGTCTGAAACTATGGAAAAATATCAGATTCCCGGCATTTATGGAGTAGATACAAGAAAGCTTGTTCGTTCTATCCGGGATCTGGGAAGCAGAAAAGCTCTGATCACAGATGCCGGAACATCCCTGCAGGAAGGACTCTGCAGACTGGCAGCCTGTAAGCTTCCAAAGGATGCGGTAGCAGTCGTCAGCAGGAAGCAGATACAGCAGTACACAGTTCCAAATGGAAAATATCAGGTGGCGGCCATTGATTGTGGAATGAAACAGAATATTGTGAGAAGTTTAAACAGGCGAGGCTGTAATGTGACGGTATTTCCATGGAATGCGTCTGTGGAAGAAATTGAAAAAATGAAACCGGACGGAATTTTTTTATCTAATGGTCCGGGAGACCCTGCAGATGTCTGGCCGGTTATTGAACTAGTTCGGAGTCTTCGGGGAAAATATCCGATTTTTGGTATCTGCCTGGGGCATCAGATTATTTCTCTGGCATACGGTGCAGAAACCTATAAGCTGAAGTTTGGTCACAGAGGAGGAAACCATCCGGTAAAAAATCTTCTCACAGGAAAAATAGAAATTACTTCTCAGAATCATTCTTATGCAGTGGACAGAGAAAGTCTTGCAGCTACCAGACTGAAAATTACTCATCTGAATCTTCTGGATCAGACGGTAGAAGGTGTCTGCTGTGAGGACGACAGGGTGTTCAGCGTGCAGTATCATCCGGAAAGCGCGCCGGGACCTCAGGACAGCGGTTATCTGTTTGAGCAGTTTACAGAAATGATGGAGGAAGCAAAAAATGGCAAAAAGAACTGATCTGAAGAAAATACTGGTTATTGGTTCCGGTCCCATTGTGATCGGACAGGCGGCAGAATTTGACTATGCAGGCACGCAGGCCTGCCTTGCATTAAAGGAAGAGGGCTATGAGGTGGTTCTTTGCAACTCCAATCCGGCAACCATTATGACAGATACTTCTATTGCAGATAAGGTGTATATGGAACCGCTTACCCTGGAATATATAGCAAAGATCGTCCGTCATGAGCGTCCGGATGCAATAGTGCCCGGAATCGGCGGCCAGACCGGACTGAATCTGGCAATGCAGCTTGAGAAAAAGGGAATTTTAAAGGAATGTCAGGTAGAGCTTCTGGGAACAAGCAGCGAGAGTATTGAAAGAGCAGAAGACAGAGAATTATTTAAAGAGCTCTGTGAAAGTCTTGGAGAGCCAGTGCTCCCATCTGCCATTGCGAATACAGTTGAAGAGGCTGCAAAGGCAGCAGAGGACATCGGCTATCCGGTAGTGCTTCGTCCGGCATTTACTCTTGGGGGAACCGGCGGTGGATTTGCAGATAATGAGCAGGAATTTATGGGACTGATAAAAAATGCACTTGCCTTATCTCCGGTCCATCAGGTTCTGGTAGAAAAAAGTATCAGAGGATTTAAGGAGATCGAATATGAAGTGATCCGTGATGCCAATGACACGGCAATTACAGTCTGCAATATGGAGAATCTGGATCCGGTAGGCATACATACCGGAGATTCTATTGTGGTTTGTCCGTCTCAGACACTGACGAATAAAGAATATCAGATGCTGCGTGACAGCGCTCTGAAGCTTATCCGTGCTTTGAAGGTAGAAGGCGGCTGCAACGTGCAGTTCGCTCTTGATCCAAATTCTTTTCAGTATTATCTGATCGAGGTAAATCCTCGTGTTTCCCGTTCTTCAGCGCTGGCTTCCAAGGCAAGCGGATATCCCATCGCAAGGGTGTCTGCAAAGATCAGTGTGGGAATGACTCTGGATGAGATCAAGCTGGTGAATACACCGGCAGCCTTTGAACCGGCTCTGGATTATGTAGTAACAAAAATGCCCCGTTTTCCATTTGACAAATTTACAGATGCTAATCAGAAACTTGGAACGCAGATGAAGGCTACCGGCGAAGTTATGAGCGTCGGCAGAACTTTTGAGGAAAGTTTGTTAAAGGCCATCCGTTCTCTGGAAACAGGTGCGGATCACTTATATATGGAAAAGTTTGAAAAAGAAACAGAAAAGGAACTGATGGAATACATCGGAATCGGTACAGACGACCGTATTTTTGCCATTGCCCGGTTATTGAGAATGGGTGTGGAAATTTCTGCTGTCCGGGAGAGGACATCGATCGATCTTTTCTTCCTGGATAAGCTCAAAAAGATTATTGATATGGAAGGAGAACTGAAGCGGTATGTCGGCGACAGGGAACTCCTGTATCAGGCAAAGAAAGCCGGATTTTCCGATAAAGCAATTGCCGGATTCTGGAATATGAAAGAGCTGGAAGTATATGAAATGCGAAAAAAATATAACATATTTCCGGTTTATAAGATGATTGATACCTGCGCATCAGAATTTGAAAGCTATGTTCCGTACTTTTATTCCACTTATGAAGAAGAAAACGAATCCATAGTGGAAGAAAGAAAAAAGATTATTGTACTGGGATCCGGACCGATCCGTATCGGCCAGGGGGTAGAATTTGACTATTCCACAGTACATGCAGTGAAGACCATTAAAGAAGCAGGATATGAGGCAATTATCATAAATAATAATCCGGAAACCGTATCTACGGATTATACCACATCAGACAAACTGTATTTTGAACCTCTTTGCATAGAGGATGTAATGAATGTCATTGAAATGGAGAAGCCGGACGGCATCATTGCGTCACTGGGAGGTCAGACGGCCATTAATCTGGCAGAGCCTTTGAGAGAACGCGGAATAAAGCTGATAGGTACAGACTGTGCAGCAATTGAGAGGGCAGAAAACAGAGACGCTTTTGAAAAGCTGCTGTCAGAGCTGGAAATTCCACAGCCAAAGGGACAGGCAGTCACAAATATAGAAGCGGGAGTAAAGGCAGCAGAAGAAATCGGTTATCCGGTATTGGTGAGGCCAAGCTTTGTACTTGGTGGAAGAGCCATGCAGATTGTGGCAAAGGAAGAACATCTGAGAAATTATCTGAAAACAGCAGTGGAGATCGATGAAGACAAACCGGTGCTTGTAGATAAGTATATCCGGGGAAAGGAAGTAGAAATAGACGCTGTCTGTGACGGCAGGGATGTATTTGTGCCGGGAATTATGGAACTTGTAGAAAGAACGGGCGTTCATTCTGGAGATTCTATCAGCGTATATCCGACCTTCAGCATTTCGGATAAGGTAAAGAAAACAATTCTGAATTATGCGAAAAAGCTGGGTGTGGGAATTGGCATTGTGGGACTGTTTAATATCCAGTTTATTGTGGACAAACAGGAAAATGTTTATATTATTGAGGTAAATCCACGTTCTTCAAGAACAGTTCCGTTTCTTTCCAAGGCAACCGGGTATCCTCTGGCAGATATTGCAACAAAAGTCATCCTCGGAAAGAGCCTGAAGGAGCAGGGAATTTCCGTAATGTATCCGGAAGAAAAGAAGAGATGGTATGTAAAGGTTCCAGCGTTCTCCTTTGCCAAGCTGAATGGTATGGATGCATATCTTTCTCCGGAAATGAAATCCACAGGAGAAGCCATTGGCTATGATAAAAAGCTTCACAGAGCAATGTACAAAGCCATGATTGCATCCGGAATCCGGGTTCAAAACTATGGAACCGTAATCGTAACACTTGCAGATGAAGACAAGAAGGAAGCACTTCCGCTGGTGAGGCGTTTTTATGATATGGGATTTAATATAGAAGCTACATCCCTTACAGCAGAATACTTAAAACAAAATGGAATCCGTACCCGTGTGCTTGGAAAACCGTCGGAGGGAAGCAGTGAGATACTGGATGCGATCCGTGCCGGATATGTCAGCTATGTGATCAATACCCGTGCGATCCTTTCCGGGGTTCATTATGAGGACGGTGTTGCCATCCGCAGCGCAGCAACTCAGAACAATATCACCATGCTGACATCACTGGATACGGTGAAGGTGCTGCTGGATGTTCTGGAGGAAGTGACTATCGGAGTGTCTGCCATAGATGCAGAATAAAAGGAGAAAGAGAATATGATCAGACCAAATATGCATTATAGTGAATTGAAGGATTCTTATCTTTTTTATAATATCGCGCAGAAAACCAGGACATATACAGAGCAGCATCCGGGAGTAAAGCTTTTAAGAATGGGGATAGGGGATGTTTCCCTGCCATTATGTGATGCCGTGATCCGAGCTCTGCATGAGGCAGTAGATGATCAGGCTTCAAAAAGCAGTTTTCATGGATATATGCCGGAATGCGGCGCAGACTTTTTGAGAGAAGCCATTGCAGAATATTATGAAAAAAAAGGAGTTTCTTTATCTTCTGAAGAGGTCTTTGTATCAAGCGGTGCAAGCGATGAGCTGGGAGATATTCTGGATCTGTTTGAGCAATCCGGCTGTGCGCTGGTGATTGAGCCGGCTTATCCGGCTTATGTAGATGCAAATGTGATGTCGGGAAGAAAAATAGTGCGTCTGGCCTCTGGAGAAGAAAATGGATTTTTACCTGCACCTGACGAAGAAACAGATGCAGATCTTCTGTACATCTGTTCCCCAAACAATCCTACAGGAGCGGTTTTTTCCCGGGAACAGCTTCAGGCATGGGTGGACTATGCAAACAGGAAGGGTTCCGTGATCCTGTTTGATGCGGCCTATGAGGCTTTTATTGAGGATGAAACACTTCCTCACAGTATTTTTGAGCTGGATGGAGCGAAAACCTGTGCCATTGAAATCTGTTCCCTGTCAAAAACTGCCGGTTTTACCGGAACCCGACTTGGTTATACGGTAATACCAAAGGATCTGAACCGGAATGGAATGAATCTGAATGAAATGTGGGTGCGAAATCGTACTACAAAAACAAATGGCGTATCGTATATTATCCAGAAAGGCGGAGCCGCTGTTTTTTCAGAGGAAGGGCAGAAACAGATCAATGATAACATTCAGGTCTATAAGAAAAATGCAAAAATACTGATGCAGGCGCTTGACCAGCTTGGAATCTGGTACTGTGGAGGAAAAAACGCTCCATACATCTGGATGAAATGCCCAAATGGAATGGGAAGCTGGGAGTTTTTTGACTATCTGTTACATGAAATACAGGTTGTGGGTACACCGGGAGAAGGTTTTGGTGCCTGTGGCGAAGGATATTTCCGCTTTTCCACATTTGGATCACCAGAGGATACAAAAGAAGCAGCAGAAAGAATTGTAAAATTGTTTCAAAAATAAACCTCGAATTTTGTGAAATGTTTTGATTGGCTTTAAACGAATATGAAGGTATAATAAGGAAAACAAAATTCAGAGGAAACAGAAATAAGGAACTGCTTTTTGAGGACAGAGAGCTTCGCAGAAGGATACAGGAATTATAAGGAGGATATCATGGCAAAACTGGAAAAAGAATTATGGGATGATTTTGTGGACGGGGAAGCGCGGTGCAGCGTTCGTGTATTTGAAAGATACAGCGCCATGGGTTTCTAACCGTGTAAGTATGAATGTGACGTTGTTTCAGTGTGGGAACGGTCCAGTAAGAATATCAGCTGTCACCTCCGGAGGAAGCCAGGCTATGGTCTTTAAGGTGAATACCTTTGGAGAGAAGGCATTTTTGGACTGCCTGAAAAAATTCTGGATTAGGAAAAATTCAGGCAGTATATCGTCAGGTGACAGAATAAAAGCTTTTTACAAACTGAATAAACTGGCGTACATGAGGCTTCAGGATCCGGTTCCGGCTGTATACAATATAGAAATTTCTTTTGTGTTCCGCATCCTTCAGAGGAAACAGAAGAATTTGTTTTGTTTTTTTCAGATCCTGAACGGAACGGGCGGAAAGAATGGAAATTCCCAGTCCGTTGACAATGGATTTTTTGATACTTTCCAGATCGTTCATCCTTGCGATCACATTCAGATCTGATGGTGAGATATTAGATTTTTCCAGAAAATAATCCATTTCTTTTTTGGTTCCGGAACCTTTTTCACGGACGATCATAGGTTCTTTTACCAGCTCCTGCAGAGAAGCATTGTCTTCCTGGAGTTTCAGGTAGTGAGGCGTCACAGGTGCTGCGATTACCAGAGAATCCTGACAGAACGGAATAAAACAGCAGTCCTCCTGCTCGGTATATTGTCCTACAAGTCCAAGATCCACACTGCCGTCGATTACCTTCTGGATGGCTTCGGAGCTGTCTGACTGCAGAGAGTGGAAATAGACGTCCGGGCATACCTTACCGAAGCCTGCAAGCAGTTCCGGAAGCAGATAAGAGGAGGGGATAGTGGAGGCGCTGAGATCAATAATATGTTTTTTTGAGCCGGTAAAATCTTCCATAAGATTATTGCGGATATGGAGGATACGGACCGCACTGTCATAAAGCTGATATCCCTTTGTGGTGATGGTCAGCTTTTTTGTTGTCCTTATGATCAGTTTTACTTTCAGTTCATTTTCCAGTGCACGGATATGTGCGCTGATGGTAGGCTGGGTCAGATAGAGACGGCGCGCAGCCTCAGAAAAGCTGCCATAATCTACCACTGCTGTAAATGCTTCCAACTGTTTAAAATCCATATATTTTCCTCCTGTTTCAGCAGATTCCGGCGATCTCTTCCAGTGCCTTCAGCGCGGTGTTTATTTCTTCTATAGTATTTTCCGGACCAAAGGAAAAGCGGATAGTTCCCTGGGGATAAGTTCCCAGAGTTTTGTGCGCAGAAGGTGCGCAGTGAAGTCCTACTCTTGTCATGATCCCATAAGTATTATCCAGTTGAAAGGCAGCGTCTGCCATATCGATCTCTGGTGTCAGGACAGAAACTACAGCGCAGCGGATGGCAGTTTCTAGAGTGTTCGGACAGTCGGCTCTGCCAATGATCCGAAGATGTTTTCCCAGAGGATCCATGGACTGGATTCCTCTGATAAAGTGTTCTGTCAGTTTCATTTCATGACGGAAATTTTCCTGAGAACACATGAGTCCAGGACAGGAAAGTGCTGCGTGAAGTCCAAGGATTCCAGGAATATTAGGGGTTCCCGGTTCAAAGCGGTCGGGCATAAAATCAGGGATTTCTTCCGTGTGGGAAATGCTTCCGGTGCCTCCGCTGATAAGAGGAATCATATCTGAAACCAGAGCTTCCCGGATGAGAAAGCCACCGATTCCCTGAGGTCCCCGAAAACCCTTGTGACCGGTAAATGCCAGAGCGTCTATGTGGCACACGTCCATATCTATGGGAATAACGCCTGCGGTCTGTGCAGTATCCAGAATAAAAAGGATTCCATGCTTATGACAGAATTCTCCTATAGCTTTTATGGGCATCAGTGTGCCGCAGACATTGGAACCGTGAAGGCATACAAGAAGGCGGGTTTCCGGACGGAGCAGAGTTTCCGCCTGTTCCAGAATCATGTTTCCGGCAGAGTCGCAGGGAATCCGGTCGAAGCTTACCCCTGTTTTTTCAAGCTGTACCAGCGGACGCATCACAGCATTATGTTCCATGGAACTTACCAGAACATGGTCTCCGGGACGGAGCAGACCTTTCAGAAGAATATTCAGGCTTGCTGTGACATTGGCGGTAAAAATTACATTGCGGCTTTTATCCGGAAAATGAAAAAGCTGTTTCAGCTGTTCTCTTGTGTCAAAAATCTGTTCTTCCACAGAAAAAGCCGTGTCATAGCTTCCACGGTTGATATTGACTGCATCGCCGGACAGATAATGAAAGACCGCGTCCGCCACGCCCGGAGCCTTGGGACAGGAGGTACTTGCCTGATCCAGATATATTTTTTTCATGATGATCTTCTTCCTTTTCTCATTTTGTATTATGTAGTTACTATAGCATTATTTATTGAAAAAATCTATAAATAACATAAAAAAACAACTATAATCAATTGGTAAAAAATAATAAAAAATGGTATGATTCTGATGTACAAATATGCGTTTACCACAAAAAATACTGCTGAAACAAAAACGCATAGGGAAAAGGAGGAAATAACAAATGAAAAATGAGAAAAAAGCCATTGTAGCAGCAGGGCTTGTGATCGGTGTGATTTCAGCTTTGCTGGTATTTTTTGGCAATCCGGTAAATATGGGATTCTGTATCGCATGTTTCCTGAGAGATACGGCAGGTGCTCTGGGATTCCATTCAGCGCCGGTGGTACAATACATACGTCCGGAAATCATCGGGCTGGTGCTTGGCGCCTGTATTATGGCAACGGTGTCCGGAGAATTTAAGGCAAGAGGTGGTTCTGCGCCTGTGACAAGGTTCATCCTTGCTGTGTTTGTCATGATCGGCTGCCTGATGTTCCTGGGCTGTCCTTTCCGTATGATCCTGAGACTGGCAGGCGGAGACGGAAATGCGATCTTTGGTTTTGTGGGATTTGCCCTTGGTATTTTTGCAGGTGTATTTTTCCTGAAAAGAGGATATACTTTGAAGCGCTCTTATAAAATGCCGGCGTTGGAGGGACAGCTCTTTCCGGTACTTCAGATCGTATTTTTGATCCTTCTGGTCGCAGCGCCTGCATTTATTCATTTTTCCACAGAAGGTCCGGGATCTCTTCATGCCTCTGTCTGGATCGCCCTGGCAGCCGGTCTGATCGTAGGTGGTCTTGCACAGAAAACACGTCTCTGTATGGTAGGCGGTATCCGTGATGCGGTTCTTTTCCGTGAATGGAAGCTTCTGATGGGGTTTGTGGCAATTTTTGCCAGTGCCCTGGCAATGAATCTGATTCTGGGCGCAGTGACAGGAACACCGTTCTTTAATCCGGGATTTGCAGGACAGCCGGTAGCGCATACAGATGGTCTGTGGAATGCACTTGGTATGTTCCTTGCAGGTTTTGGCTGCGTACTTCTTGGAGGCTGTCCTCTTCGCCAGCTGGTACTTTCCGGCGAAGGAAACACAGATTCCGCAGTAACTGTCATCGGACTGATGGTTGGAGCGGCTGTTGCTCATAACTTTGGGCTTGCATCCTCCGGAGAAGGTCCTACATCCAATGGAAAGATCGCTGTTATCATTGGTATTGTAGTGGTAACTGTGATCGCATTTATGAATTCCAGAAAAAAATCAGACTGATAAAATAATTTTTGAGAAAAGGAGAATTGGTATGAAACAGGTAGATGCAAGGGGATTATCCTGTCCGGAACCGGTGATTATGACAAAAAATGCGTTGGCTTCCCAAGAGGCTGCATATGAGGTTCTGGTAGATAACGTAACTGCAAAGGAAAATGTTACAAGATTTGCATCCCACCAGGGCTATCAGGTACAGGTGGAAGAGCAGGGTGAGGATTTCCTGCTTCGTATTACAAAATGACAGAATATATCGCTACTTTTTATTCCCATTACGGCGCAGTATGTTTTAAGAAAAATTGTGAAAAACTGGGAATCGGCACAAAAATCATGCCGGTTCCCAGAAATTTAAGTTCCTCCTGCGGAACCTGTGTCCGGTTCTGGATGGAACAGAAGCTTTCGGAGGTTTCTCTGGAGCTGAACGAGGAACTGGAGCAGATTGTTCAGGTGGATGGCGGCTCTTATCTGGAGATTTATCGTTCGGAGGAGTGAAGATCCAGCTGTTTCATCAACCCATAAAGGGTTCGACGGTACACAGAATAGAACACAATGGCAATGACGGCGATCACTTCCAGACACACCAGAAAACCGGCAATCTCCGACTGTGTGTAGCGGTTATCATTGGCATAAAGCATCATTCCATAGAGAAGCACCATGCAGCTCATTCCCACGGCAGTTGGAATCTGAAAGACCGGTCCGGCCTGTCGGCGAAGTTCCCGGCAAAGATAACCGGGAGATGCGCCCAGACGCTTCAGATCGTAAAATACATAGGCATTATTCAGAGCAAGGGTCTGACAGCGGGTATAGGAAATGACAAGAGCCGCAGCAAAGCACACGATTCCGATAAAAAGGAAGGTCATCATAAAGACAGAAAAGGTGTTCAGCTGTTCGGTGCTGTCAAGAACCCGGAACTGGGGCATGTAATTCCAGAACATCCGGAAATCTGCACTGTCCAGCTGTGAGCGGTCCAGGTGTTCATCGACATCTCTGTAGCTGGCTCCGAAATAGTCGTTTGTATAGCCTTCTGTCATGAGGTATTCTACAGGATCATAGAGGCCTGTGGAAAGGCTGTCGTCATCAAAGGAGGCTACAATCTTTTCATAAAAAGCCCGGGCAAAGGGATAGCTGTCTTTTCCCTCAGAATTAAAAAACGCCATGGTTCCCTGCCACTGGGGAGTAAGTCCCTGAGAGATTTTCTGGAAATCATTGTCGTCCAGAATGCCGGTATAGAGAGCTCCCAGCTGTTCAAAATGGACAAAGCCTTTAAAGGAAACGGGAAGAACTTTTCGTGTGGTCATATTGGTAAAGCGGGAGGAATTGTCTACTATGCGGTAGGAGGTTTCTTCTCTGTTTGTTACAGCATAATATTCTCCCGGCTCAACAGAAAGGTTTTGGCCTGAGATTTTGTTGAAATCGCTTTCAGAAAGAAAATGGCCTTCTGAGGCGATTTCATAGTATTTCCATGAAAAGCTGCCGTCGTCATTGTCGATCATCATATTAGAGTCAACGGCCAGACTGAGGTAAGGGCATTCTTTCCAGTCTGTGATCTGAACTTTATGTTCCCGGGCAAGATCCTGGATTTCTTCCTCAGAAGGAAGCTGCTGGTCTGAAGGCCAGAACCAGGAATAATCGTACTCTCTCTGTTCAATAGTCATGGAAGTGCCTGTGCCAAGCATAGGCAGATAAAAAATACCGAAGCAGCCTCCTGCGATCAGAACGGTAGTAACAAGCAGGCTGTTTACCGTCTGTTTTCCCTGGAATTTCATCATGCTTCTTGCAACGATGTTTTTCCAGGGATTTTTGCGCCTGAAATGCCATCCGTTGACAACCGTGTGGAGCATGACCATATAAAGACCTGCAAATACAGGAGAATAGCAAAGAACCTTAAGCAGGGCTGAAGGAAAGCGATGGGTAAGATCACGATAAAACGTAGGAAAGTTGTATCCCAGCATTGCGCCGCCGATCAAAAGGATAATACCCACAGGACCGCACCACAGCCCAAGCTCTCTTACCGGTTCATTCTGGTGTTCTTCCTGTATCACATCCAGAATATCTGTTTTTCTGAGATAAACAAAGGCCAGCAGGCAGGCGCAGAAAAGAACCAGAAGGGCGAAGCCTGCCGGTATCCAGAGACAGCGGAAATCAAGGCTCAGGATCATGTACTGGTTATCCACGATAAAAAAACGGAACAGCTTCCACAGGAGCATAATAAAGGGAAAGCCTGCAAGGATTCCCAGAAAGGCGGAGCTGCCGCTTAAAAGGATCACCTCGCGGAAAAGTCCGGGGGCAAGGATTTTTCTTGATGCGCCAAGAGCCATAAGGATTCCCAGCTGCCGTGATTTTTTGCGGAAAAACAGGCTGGCGGCATAGACGGTGAAAACCGTACAGCCAAAAAGCGTCATAATAAAGATCATATAAAGCTGCCTCAGGCTGTCCCCTCCTTCCGGGAAAATGTTCAGGACTGTAGGAGAAAACATCAGGGCGGAGTAGGCGGTCATCAGCATCAGGGATACAAAGTTACAGAACAGATACAGCCGTGACTGTTTCCAGTCAGCTCTTTGCAGCCGGCTTTCCAGCTCTTTTATGTTTTTTATGGATTGTCTTCTTTTCTTTTTATTCATTCGGCATCACCACTCATTTCTTTGATCGCATTTAACAGGGTGTCATGAAAAGCGCTTCTTGTCTGGATGTTCTTTTCCAGCTGACGATAAACCATTCCGTCTTTTAAAAGAATTACCCGGTCGCAGAAAGAGGCGGAAAAACTGTCGTGAGTTACCATAAAGATGGTGGCATCCAGATTATTTCTGGCATTTTCAAAGGACTCGATGACGATACGGCTGGAACGGCTGTCCAGATTTCCGGTAGGCTCATCTGCAAGGATCATCAGAGGCCGGTTGATCAGGCTTCTGGCAACAGCTGTTCTCTGTCTTTCGCCGCCGGAGATCTCCGCGGGATATTTACTGCGGATATGACTGATGCCAAACAACTCCATCAGCTGATCTGCGTAGCGTTCCCCGTCTTTGTCCACATTGGAACGGATGATCCTGGGAACCAGGATGTTTTCCCGGACGGTAAGTCCGTCCAGAAGCATAAAATCCTGAAATACGAAGCCGAGCTTTTCGTTGCGAACGATGGCAAGCTGCTCCGGGGTCATGGAGCTGAGTTCCTGACCGCCCAGAGTGATTTTTCCTTTCTCAAAAGGGATATAGCAGGAAATACAGTTGAGAAGTGTGGATTTACCGGAACCGGAAGGCCCCATGACAGCCACAAATTCCCCCTTTGCAATGGAAAAGCTGATTCCTTTCAGAACGGGATAGGTCTGTTTTCCTGTTGTATAGGATTTTTCAAGATTTTTTACAGATAACATAAAATTCCCCCTTATAAATTATGGATATACATTTTTTTGCTCTTGCATATTCAGGATAGCACAGAAAAAAGAAAGAAAAATCAGAGGTGTAAAGAATGGCGGACGGTGTGTAAAGTTTGGAAAAATCCGGTGGGAAATGTAAAGATCGGAAGGATTTTTGTAAAGTTTGGAGTGAACGGAAAGAAGAAGTGCGTTATAATAAAGAAACAGGAATCTGCAGAACAGAAACAGAATCATGGAGGGAGAAATGTATGCTGAGGATTGCACTGTGTGACGACGAGCAGGAAGCCAGGGACAGCCTGCGGTTTCAGTTGGAAAAATCTATATATGAGGGAGACGAGGAGATTGTCTATGAATTTACGTCCGGAGAAACTGCTCTCCGGTGGTTGAAAAAACATCCCGGTGAGATAGATCTTCTTTTTCTGGATGTGGAAATGAAGGATATTAATGGGATGAAAACCGCAGAAGAGATCCGGAAATTTGACAAAGAGCTTCTGATCGTTTTTGTTACCGGATACTCGGAATATGTATTTGACGGGTACCGTACAGGTGCTTTTGATTATGTGCTGAAGCCGGCAGAGGAAGAACAGATCCGGCATATACTGAGCCGTGCCAGAGAACATTTTTTTCTGAAAAAAGAAAAGAACTTTGTGTTCCAGAATCAGGACGGGACTTTTCGGATGCCTCTGGATAAGATTCTGTATTTTTACAGCGACAGGCGGCAGGTCGGCGTGGTGACGGAGAATGAAGAATACTTTTTTTACGGGAAACTTTCGGAAGTGGAAGAGAAAACAGACAGTCGTTTTGTAAGGATCCATCAGCGATATCTGGTAAATGGAGACCGGGTGGATCATATCGGTCACGATCAGGTGGAGATCTGCGGAAAAGAACTTCCCATCAGCAGAGGGATGAAGGATGCGGCTGTGGCAAAACTGGCAGAATGTATGTTGAAAGGAATCGGGTGACGCCATGAAAGAGAGTGCAAAGCTTATACTGAGTGTTTTATGGCTTTCACTTATGGGGATGCTGCTTCTTTTTTCTGTTGGAAGACTGGTCAGGCTGCGCCCGCAGAAGCTGAGAAGGCTGTTCCTTTTGTTTTCCTGCGGTCTTATGGGCGGAATGGTGATCTTTATATCCGACTGGCATAATATTGTTCCTACCTTTCTGATTTTCCTTACGGCTGTGTGGACAGGCTGTGAGGGAAGCCGTATCAAAAGGCTTACCGTGGGGCTTATGGTGGCAAGCACAGTGTTTTCTTTTAATGCGCTGGTGGATAACGGCACGGTGTTTGGAGGCTTCATGGTAATTCTTATAAAGCTGTGTTTCTGTCTGGGATTTTGTGTGGTGATCTGGAAATATGGACCGGAACGGGATTTTGAGCTTTCTCCGGCTATGTGGAAGCTTCTGTTTCTTCTGACCCTTCCTCCGGTGGGAATCGTGTTCAGCCTGATCCTTCTCAGCGATCCAAATATATATGAGCTGTCGGTACAGTATCTGATCCTTCTTCTTTTGTCCCTTTTTGCTTTTGCGGGTCTGCTCTGGACTATGGTGGTGCTGGCAAAACAGCAGAAGCTGGAAGCAGAAGCGGTAATGGCGGCTCAGAATGCCCGTTATTACGAAGCTATGGAACAGCAGCATTTTGAGATACGGAGACTGAAGCATGATATGGCAAACCACCTTCAGACTGCGCTGGCGCTTCCGGAGGATCAGAAAAAAGCGTATCTCCGGGAGCTTCTGGAAAGTACAGAGAACACCCGGACCTTAAAATACTGCGGAGACAATACGGTAAATATCATCCTCAGTGCAAAAGAAGCGTCGATGAAGCAGAAGGGAATAGATTTTCATGTACTGGCAGACATTTCGGATCCGCTTCCTATGGAAAAACCAGATATCTGCGCCGTTTTTGGCAATGCCCTTGATAATGCCATGGAAGCAGTGGAGGGACTGCCGGCAGAAAAACGCAGAATTTCTCTGGAAGCAAGGATGGGAAAGGGACTTTTGGCAGTCAGCATCCGAAATCCGGGGAAGCTTTCTGAGCGCAGAGACGGGGAAGAGATAAAAAGGGAGATCCCTGTGACTACGAAAACGGACAGATCTGCCCATGGATTTGGTCTTCCAAGTATCCGGGCGGCTCTTGACAGATACAGCGGTACTATGGAACTTCGACAGTCGGGAGAGGAAGTGTGTTTGTTTCTTTACTGTCACCTTCAGAAAGAAAAGGGCTCTTGAGTTTACGGGGATCATCCTGTATACTTGGTTTTACCGAAATTCGTTATATTCCATATTTATAAGGAGAAATCAGAAATGGGTGAAAAGCTTACAAAACGTGATGTGGAAAAAATAGAGCAGGAGATCGAACACCGTAAGCTGGTAGTACGAAAAGAGGCTATCGAAGCGGTGAAGGAGGCAAGAGCCCAGGGGGATCTCAGCGAAAACTTTGAATATTATGCGGCAAAACGCCATAAGAACCAGAACGAAAGCCGTATCCGTTACCTGGAAAGGATGCTGAAAACAGCAGATATTGTTACCGATCTATCCAGAGAAGATGAAGTAGGAATGGATGATATCGTGGAAGTAGAGTTCGAAGAGGACGGAGAAATCGAGAAATACAAGCTGGTGACATCTATCAGGGGAAATTCCATGGAAAACAGGATCAGTATAGAATCTCCGCTGGGAAAAGCACTGAAAGGCCACAAGGCCGGAGATCGGGTAAAGGTACAGGTCAGTGAGGATATCAGCTATTACCTGATTATCCGTTCTATAGATAAGACGGGAGATGAGGGAGAGGATATCCGAGGATTTTAATAAAAATTTTACATAGATTTTACATTGCACTGGGGATAATTTTACAAAGCTTTCCTAAAATGAGAGTATATTAAATATTCGCAAAGGAGAAACACCATGGATTTTTTTAGTATACTGACATTGTTAGGAGGACTTGCCCTGTTTCTGTATGGTATGCAGGTTATGGGAGACGGTCTTGCCAAGGTTTCCGGAGGAAAACTGGAAAAAATACTTGAAAATCTTACATCCAGTAAATTGAAAGCGGTCCTTCTGGGACTTGCGGTGACTGCAGTGATCCAGTCCTCTTCTGCAACTACGGTTATGGTAGTCGGTTTTGTAAACTCTGGTATTATGAAATTAACTCAGGCAGTAGGTATTATTATGGGTGCCAATATCGGTACTACAGTAACTGCCTGGATTTTAAGTCTTGCCGGAATTGAGAGCAGCAACTTTTTTATAAGTCTTCTGAAACCAAGCTCATTTGCTCCGATCCTGGCGTTGATCGGAATTGTACTTCTGATGTTTACCAAGAGCTCCCGTAAGAAAGATATCGGAGTGATTCTTGTAGGATTTGCAGTTCTGATGTTTGGTATGGAGACTATGAGCGGTGCTGTAAAGCCTCTGGCTGATGTTCCGGAATTTACAAATCTTCTTCTGGCATTTTCAAATCCGATAGCAGGTGTGCTGGCAGGTACGATCCTGACGGCGATCATCCAGTCCTCTTCGGCTTCGGTAGGTATCCTGCAGGCCTTGTGTGTAACAGGAGCAGTTCCGTACAGTGCAGCGTTTCCTATCATCATGGGACAGAATATCGGTACCTGTGTAACTGCACTTCTGTCTGCAATCGGTGCAAATAAAAATGCAAAACGTGCAGCAATGATCCATTTATATTTTAATATGCTTGGAACAGTGATCTTCCTTGGTGTGTTCTATCTTTTGAATTCCGTATTACATTTTTCGTTTATGGATTCCATGGCAACACCGGCGGCAATTGCTATTACACACAGTATTTTTAATGTAACTGCAACTTTGATCTGGCTTCCATTTTCAAATGTTCTTGTGAAACTGGCATGTCTGACTATCCGCGATTCTGCAGAGGATGTGGAGGCAGCAAAAGAAGATCAGGAATTCATGATCCTGGAATCCCGTTTTCTGGAGAAACCGGCTTTTGCTGTAGAGCAGGGAAGAACTGCTGCAAGACGTATGGCGGAGGATTCCGGAAAATCTTTGAAAACTGCATTTGCTCTGCTTCATCAGTATGATGAGGAGGGTGCAAAGAAAATTGATAAGCTGGAAGGCAAGGTGGACCGCTATGAGGATGAACTGGGAACCTATCTGGTGCAGCTGAATAACAAAGACCTTTCAGAAAACGACAGCCACAGCGTTTCTATCATGCTTCACTGTATTGGAGATTTTGAGCGTATTTCTGACCATGCAGTAAATATTAAGGAATCTGCAGAGGAGCTTCATGAAAAGAATTTGAGCTTTTCTCCTGTTGCAAAGGCAGAGCTGAGAGTTGTGACTGCTGCAGTCAATGACATTGTGGAAACGGCTTTCCGCGTATTTGATGCACAGGATACAACAAAGGCAATGGAGATTGAAGCTCTGGAGGAGCTGATCGATGAGCTGACTAAAGAGATGAAAAGGCGTCATATCAACCGTCTTCGTTCCGGTGAATGTACTATTGAAATGGGATTTATCCTTTCTGACCTGATTACCAGCATGGAACGCATTGCAGACCACTGTTCTAATATTGGTGTTTGTGTAACTCAGGTTCGCGAAAATCTGTACGATACACATAGTCATCTGAATGCGCTGAAAAACGAAGACAGTGACGATTTTGAAAAATGTTTGGAAAAGGTACGTCAGGAGTATCTGCTTCCGTAAGAGAAAAAGAAATATCATGCGGCTGCTGAGGGCATACCCCCGGCAGCCTTTGTTGCTGAGATAAGGAGGATGGCCATGATCTATTGTGTAGAAGATGAAAAAAATATCAGGGAGCTTCTGGTATATACACTGGAAACTACCGGATTTTCCGCAAAAGGGTTTGTGGATGGCAAAGAACTTCAAGCTGCTTTGAAAAAAGAACTTCCGGTTCTGATCCTTTTGGATATTATGCTTCCGGGGGAAGATGGATATGCGATTCTTTCCAGACTGAAGGCGGATCCGGATACCAGAAATATTCCAGTGATCATGGTCACTGCCAAAGAGGCGGAATTCGATAAGGTAAAAGGGCTGGAAGCAGGAGCAGACGATTATATCACGAAGCCTTTTGGAATGATGGAATTTGTGGCCCGGGTAAAGGCTGTTCTCAGAAGATGCACAAAAAAAGAAAAAAACCGGGAACTGCACTGTGGTGAACTGAAGGTCCTTGTGGGGCGGCATGAGGTTCAGATTGGTGATAAAAAGGTGGAACTTACCAGAAAGGAATTTGAGCTTCTTCAATACCTGTTGGAAAACAAGGGACTTGTCATGAGCAGGAATCAGATTTTGTGCCATGTGTGGGGGTATGATTTTGATGGAGAAACCAGGACGGTGGACGTTCATGTAAGGACTCTCAGGCAGAAAATGGGAGAGGCGGGAAATATGGTAGAGACTGTGCGTGGTGTAGGCTACCGGATCGGAGATTAGGATGAGACAGAGACTTTTAAATCATGGAAGCTTTCTTGTTATTCTTTCAGTTGTTCTGACTTTTCTTGCAGCAAGCATTGTAATGTATGATAAATTCAGTGTGTCCATGAAGCAGGGAGTCAGAGACGAGGTGGAATATATCAGGGCAGGGATTGATGCGGCAGGAATTGATTATCTCCAGGAGAACGTAAAGGAAATCAATGTCACAAGAATTACAGTAACAGACAGCAACGGAAATGTAATTTACGAATCTAATGCAGAAGCAGACGAAATGGAAAATCATGGAAAGCGTCCTGAGATGATCAAGGCAAAAGAAAAGGGATATGGAGAGGTGATCCGCTTTTCAGAAACCTTATCGAAGCAGACGTTTTACTGTGCCATGCGTCTGGAAAACGGAAATATCCTTCGGGTGGCAAGAACCACAGACAGTGTATTTATGACACTTTTTTCCAGTTTTACCCTTTTGGGACTGATCACTCTTGGCATTCTGGTGCTGGAGGTTATACTTGTCCAGAAGCAGACAAAAGATCTCATCAAGCCTATCAATGAGCTGGATCTTGAAAACCCTCTGAAAAATGTGAAATACGAAGAACTGAGACCGCTTCTGGGCAGAGTGGATCAGCAGAACCGGCAGATCGTTCATCAGATGGAGGAACTGAAGGAGGCAGAAGCGATGCGGCGGGAATTTTCAGCCAATGTTTCGCATGAGCTGAAAACACCTCTGATGTCCATTTCCGGTTATGCGGAGCTGATGATGAACGGAATGGTGGAGCAGGATAAGGTTCCTGAGTTTTCTGGAAGGATCTATCATGAAGCGAGTCGTCTCAGTTCTCTTGTTTCTGATATTATCCAGCTTTCCCGGCTGGACGAAAAAAACAGCGATATGCCTTTTGAGGCCGTGGATATTTATGAGCTGGCGGAGGATATCGTCATGCATCTGAATCTTGCGGCAGAAAAAAAGGAAATTGATCTTTCGCTGGAGGGAGAACGTGTGGTTGTCCGGGGAGTGCGCCAGGTGCTTTATGAAATGTTTTATAACATTGCAGACAATGCCATCCGGTATACAGATTCCGGGGGAAAGATCCGCATCTTTGCCGGGCAGAAGGAAATGCATCCGTGTTATTCGGTGGAGGATAATGGAATTGGCATACCAAAGAATGAACAGAAAAGGATTTTTGAACGGTTTTACCGTGTGGATAAAAGTCATTCCCGTCAGACAGGGGGAACCGGTTTGGGGCTTTCCATTGTAAAGCATGGAGCAGTGCTTCATAAAGCAAAGATAAATCTGGAAAGTGAGCCGGGAAAAGGTACAAAAATGGAGCTGATGTTTTAAACATCAGCTCCGTTTTTTTCGTTGCTTTCCTGGGCGGGATCCTGAGGCCGTTCAGAAATTGCCTTTATAGAATAAGCATATTCTGTCGGAGTCATCCCGCAGATTTTTTTGAACTGTCTGGAAAAATAGTGAATGGAAGAGTATCCCAGGAATTCTGAAATCTGCGTGAAGTTCATATCATTTTCACGAATCAGTTGTCGAGCAAAATTAATCTTCATATGAGAAAAAAATTCAATTACACCACAGCCGTATTCTTCGCGAAACATTTTCTGAAGCTGCGATCTGCCGATAAGATTGTCATGACAGACATCCTCAATGGTAATAGAATCCCGGATATGCTCTTCAAAATA
>Scooby_p1__coassemble_202_pt1 | contig 40189 bp, 38 predicted proteins | sample Scooby_p1__metabat2_low_PE_039 | metagenome-assembled genome bin Scooby_p1
CTAAAAAGTCTTCAAGAGATTATGCTTGAAGGCTTTTTTGTTGCCAGAAAAGAAAGAATTATGGGAATGTTTTATTCAAATATGAGTAGAATTTAAACAGATGTGATGTTAAAAAACGAATATATGTTTGATATCATAGTTTTTGTAAGAAGAATCCGGAGAATACTTACAGATATAGAAGTAGAAAATTAGGAGGAAAAACTATGGCAACAAACGACATTAAAATTACAAACTTAAATACAAATGTAACGCGTACATTGACATATGCTCAAAATGGTAAAATAGAATGTGATAATGGAGTCTTATCCTGGAAATATGTAAATGGATCCACATCATCATACCGCAAGATTATTTTTAAAGATGGTACATTTCGACAATATGATGTAAATGGCAATCAGATTGGTGATGTTTTTAATAAGCCTGATTATGCTTTTCAAAATTTACTTAGTAAAACAAAATCAGGAGGAACCCTGACGATTCATTTTTATCATGGCATGTTTCGGCTGTATGGACCATATAGAATATATGGAAATACAACGTTAAGAGCACCTCAAAAAGATGCCTTTTTTGAGAAATACAATGACTTATATACTTTTATAAATACAGACGATGCGACTGCAAAAGTATATAATTTTGCGAATGGTTTTTATGCAGGATCAGGAAATATAAAATTCGAAAATCTGGAATTTAATATGAGAGGTCTTAATCCACAGGTGGCAAAACTGATTCATGCCAGCAATATTAATGTTATTAATTGTAATGTGTATAACGGCCGATATAACTCACATGTATTTGAGCTATCCTGTTTAAAAAATGTAAAAATACAGGGCTGCATATTTAAAGATTTACTTGTTAATATAGGAAATACAAAATCTGGAAAACATGAAGTTATACAGATTGAGAGTGCTATAAAAGCAGGATTTCCTTATTGCCAGTACAGTAAATATTCTTATGCACAAAGATGTGACAATGTACTTATTGATTCCTGTAAATTTACAAATGTCTTAAGAGGAATTGGAAATCATGCAACATCGGTAAATGCAGATAATTATCAGAGTGGAATAAGAATTAATAAATGTACGTTCAGCGGAGCCCTGGAATATGATGTTCATTTTGACTGCAAAACCAAACCGCAGATTACTAATTAATTATATATAAAATAATATATTTTATAAAAGCATGTTTTAATAAGAAACGGGGATAAAGCTAAAAGGAGTTAATGGTTATTGAATATGTCAAATGACCTAATAACTCCTTTTTAATAGTGATTGACATTCAATTTATTTCGTATTACACTGATTATAAATATTTTACAGGAATGAATTTATGAAGAAAATATTAGAACTTGATCAGTATTGGGATCTTTTGAACAAATATCAGGAAAAAATTCCGGATATGGTGTATAATCATATGATGCTTCCTGGTGAAGCGGCACCTCACATAGATGAGGGAAAATTATATTATGAAGAGCAAAAAGACGGGATTGTTTTTTCTGTAAAGGAAAGAGATTTCTGTAAGCTATATTTTTATATTTCGGAAGAGTCGGATATTGATCTGCCGGAAAAAGACAGGCCACAGCTGATCGAATGCATTTATCGAGAAGAAAAAGAAGATTCTCATATACAGAAGCTAAGAAAAAAAACAGAAGCGGCGGGATTTTGTCCATATGTAAAGAATATAAGGATTCGGGCTGAAATAAAGGAAAAAGATCTAATCCCATTGGATAAGAAAAACCTGAGACAGGATCTTTTCTGGAAATATGCTTCGGAAGAGGATATCCTGGCAATCTATGAGCTTTGGGAAATTATGGATATCTATAATTCTACCATACCGGAAGAAAAGAAACTGAAGGAAATGCTGGAAGAAAAAGAGCTTATCACTGTATGGAAAGAGGGAAAAATCTGTGGTGTGGCACGAGTAAAGCTGGAAAATCGCAGAACAGGTTCTATATGGCTTATAACTGTCAGCAAAGAGCTTCGGAGACAGGGAATTGCTACGGAATTATACAGGTTATGCTTTTCTATATTAAAAGAAAAGGGATGCAGATATGTGATTCAATGGTGTGATGAGAAAAATCAGGCAGTTCTTTCTGCCAGCGAAAAATTTGGATTCCAGTCTGATGGAACGGTATCCCGTTCTTATATCCAGAAATAATAAAAGAGATTATTCGGAGAATGCAAGCTCTGAAAAAATAAAAAGAAAGAAAAAGAGGAAATGAAAATGAAAGAAACAGTAATCGAAATTTTAATGGATGTACGTCCTGACATTGATCTGAGCGAAGGTGTGAAGCTTATTGATGACGGTGAGCTGGAATCTCTGGATGTAGTAGCTCTGGTAGGTGAGCTGAATGATGAGTTTGACATCAATATTTCTGTAAAACATCTGGTTCCGGAAAATTTCAATTCTGTAGAGGCTATTGTAACGCTGATAGAATCATTACAGGAGTAAGCCATGTCTTTTGTATCACTTAATTTTGTTATCTTTGTTGCGGCAGCTGCAGGAGCATATTTTTTATGTCCATCTAAATACAGATGGTGCATCCTGCTGGCTGCAAGCCAGATCTTTTATCTTTTATCCAGTCCCCATACATATGTTTTTTTGCTGTTTACAACGGCGACTACTTTTTGCGGCGGCCTGTTAATAGAAGGCCAGACAGACAAATATAAGATATATGTGAAAGAGCACAAAGCAGAACTTGACCGTAAGAAAAAGAAAGAAATAAAAGCCGGCTATGAGAAAAAGAAGAGATGGATTCTGCTGGCAGTGCTGCTGCTTAATTTGGGAATTCTTGCATTTGTCAAGTATTTTAAAATTTATATCAATATGATTTCAGAGGCACTGAATCTGGACTGGCTTCATTTTGATGCTGGAATCCTCATTCCTCTGGGTATTTCTTTTTATACTTTTCAGTCATTAGGATATTTGATCGATATTTACCGGGAACAGTATAAAGCAGACAGGAATCTGGCAAAATTTGCCCTTTTCGTATCCTGGTTCCCGCAGATCATTCAGGGGCCTATCAGCAGATACGACCAACTGGCAGAACAACTTTATGAACCGCATTCCTTTCAATATGAAAGAGTAAAGTTTGGCATCCAGCTTATGATGTGGGGATGGTTCAAAAAACTGGTGATTGCAGACAGGGTTGCTGTTTTTGTAAATCAGGTGTTTGACCGTTATACAGAATATACGGGATTTTATGCTATCCTTGGTGTGATTGGATATACAATCCAGATATATGGAGATTTTTCCGGAGGAATGGATATAGCCAGAGGTGTTTCCCAGATATTTGGAATCGACCTTACACTCAACTTTAAGAGACCGTATTTTGCAACCAGTATTCCGGAATTCTGGAGAAGATGGCACATTACTCTGGGTGCATGGTGCAGAGATTATATTTTTTATCCCATTTCTCTGTCTAAGTTTTTTGGAAAACTGGGGAAAAATTCCAGGAAGCTTTTAGGGGACAGGATTGGAAAGCAGGTTCCGGTAATTTTTGCTCAGCTTATAACGTTCTTTGTAATCGGAGTCTGGCATGGAGCAGAATTTAAATATATTGCTTATGGTCTTTATCAGGCAGTTTTCATTATAGGCGGAATCCTTTTTGAGCCTTATATTGTTCGTCTGACGGAGCTTCTGCGGATCAATACAAAGGCATTCAGCTGGAAGCTGTTTCAGATCACTCGAACCTTTATATTAATCGTGATCGGAAGATTCTTTTCCAGAGGAGCCAGCTTTGGGGCGGCTGTCTGGATGATGAGACACAGTCTTGACTTTAATCCGGGAGTTCTTTTTAACGGAGGAATTTTTACCCTGGGTCTGACACAGAAAGATTTTATTCTTCTTGGAATCTGTCTCATTTTCTGGATCATGATCAGTACAATTCAGGAATGTGGATACAGTGTCCGCGAGCTGATCGCCAGACAGAATGCAGTATTCCGCTGGATCATTTATCTTGTTGGAATATTTGCTATTGTGATCTTTGGAATTTATGGAATAGGTTATGATGCAAAATCATTTATTTACAGAGGATTTTAAGAGAGGACAGAGTATGATCATCAATATTTTGGAATATTTGGAGCAGGCTCAGAAGTGTTTTGCAGAAAAAGTGCTGTACAGAGATGAAAATAATGAAATCACTTTTCGCGAAGCGCTTGTGACAGCACGCAGATGGGGAAGTTTTCTTACGGAATACACTTCTCCCAGAAAGCCTGTACTTGTTATTACAGATAAAACAGTTACTACTCCGGAACTGTTTTTTGCAGTTCTTTACAGTGGATGTTTTTATGTGCCTATTGATCTGGAACTTCCGAAATATCGTCTGAAATTGATTCTGGATACAGTGCAGGCAGATATTATGGTGACAGATGAGACATATCTCCAGGCTGCAGAAGAACTGGAATTTACAGGGAAGATTATTTCAACCAGGGATATGGAAGAAGCCAGAGAATGTCCTGAGAAGCTGAAAGCTGTCCGTAGTCAGGTAATGGATGTGGATCCGGCATATGTGATATTTACTTCTGGTTCCACTGGAATACCAAAAGGGGTAGTGGAATCTCACAGACAGCTGATTGATTATATAGAAGCTTTTTCTGAAACTTTTGACATTGGTGAAGAGGAGATTTTTGGAAACCAGTCTCCTCTGGATTATGTAGCAGCGCTGAGGGATCTTTACCTTCCACTGAAAACAGGAGCGTCAACAGTTCTTATTCCTAAAAAATATTTTTCAATGCCGGTCCGTCTGTTTCAGTATCTGAATGAAAATAAAGTAACAACCATATGCTGGGTAACAGGTGCTTTGACTTTATGTTCAGAATTGGGGACATTTGAGGAAATACGACCTGAATTTGTGAGAAAAGTGTTTTTTACAGGTTCTGTAATGTCCTGTAAACATCTCAGAATATGGCAGGAGAATCTTCCAGAAGCTGTTTTTGTGAATCATTATGGTCCTACAGAAATTACTGCAAGCTGTACCTGGTATGAGGTAGATCATTTAGTAACGGAAGAAGAGAACCTTCCTATTGGACAGCCATTCCGCAATACAAATATTCTTCTTATTACAGAAGACGGAAGAGAGGCAGCTTCCGGGGAAGTGGGAGAGATTTATGTGCAGGGTACTTCGCTGGCTTTGGGATATTATAGAAATCCAGAAAAAACAAGAGAAGTATTTGTAAAAAATCCTCTGAATCCTATTTATGATGAGATCGTATATAAGACTGGTGACCTTGGCAGGATTAATGAACAGGGACAACTGATTTTCTGCGGAAGAAAAGATGATCAGATAAAACATATGGGGCATAGAGTAGAGCTGGGCGAAATACAGGCGGCCGCGATTCTTATGCCGGAGATCCGTGAGGCTGTGTGTCTGTATAAGAAAGAGAAACAACAGATCTGGCTGTTTTACACAGGCGAAGAAATTTCTTCCAGAGAAATTGCCAGACACTTAAAGGAACGTCTGCCTAACTTTATGATACCCAGGAAGTTCTGCTATTTGGAAAATATGCCTTTGAACTTTAATGGAAAAATCAACATGAATGAATTAAGAGAAAAGATGAATTAGGGATATGTGTAAAGAAAAAAAGAACAGATGGGTTCCGGTTCGATGTACGATCGTCATAATTGCTTTTATGATGATTCTTATATTCCTTGGAAAATTGTTTATCCCGTATTATATACAGGATACAGACCAGAACAGAACCTTTTATGAAACAGAAAAAAATACTGTAGATGTGCTGATCGCCGGAAGCAGTACGCTTTTGGTGGGATTTTCACCATTAGAATTGTGGGAGGATTATGGAATTGTAGCTCACACCCGTGCAAGTACGGTTCAGGCGCCTCCGGTGACCTGGCTGAATATTAAAGATGCCTACCGATATCAGAAGCCCAAGGTAGTGGTCATGGGAATTACAAGTCTTTTTCTCGAATATAATTATAATGCTTATGAGCCTTATCTGCGTAGAGGCATGGATTTTAAAAGATTTTCGTTGGATAAATTGAAAGCGATTTCTGAAATAGTGAAGAGAAGTGATTCTCAACATATGGTTGATTATATATTTCCGCTGCTCCGTTATCACGACAGGTGGAAAGAGCTTCGCTGGACAGATCTGTATAATCTGCAATACCGCCATGATATTATGAGAGGTCAGTATCCGGTTTATCGGGCAGAGAAGATTGATGCAAGAGATCATGTAGATAAAAATGTAGAGCCGGAGAAAGAGAATGAAGACTCCTGGTCTTTTTACAAGGATATTATTGAATACTGTGAATCCCAGGGATCAAAGGTTATTGTGGTGAATATGCCGGATGACCGCTGGACATATGGTCGGTATTTAACTGCGAAAAAACTGACCGAAGAATGTGGAGCGGATTATATTGATTTTAATCTGGAAGAGCTGCTGGAAGAAATAAATATCGACTGGGAAAAAGATTTTTATGATCCACATCATCTGAATCCGGTAGGCGCGCAGAAAGCTACAAAATATCTTGGAGATTATCTCACAGAAAATTATCCGGATCTTCCACGAAATCAGTGCTCTGAGAAAACTGCAGAATTATTAAATGCAGATTTAAAAGAATATAAAAAAGAATTAAAAGTATTTGAAGAGCAGCTGGCTTCTGAAAATTAAATTTTTTGGTTCTATTTTTCTAAATGTCCTGCATAGAGTTATAGTACCTGAAACATTGTCGGGAAGGCGCAGCCCGGTGGGACAGGCAGAAAAATAGGGAGGATCTTTATGAGAGGATTAAAAGAGTTTTTCCGTGTGATAGTCGCTGCTGTAATCTGTTTTGGAGTCAGATTGTTTGGTGGAAATAAAAAAGAAATGGTATGTGGAGAGAACACTCTTATAAAGCAGAATCATAATTCAGGGGTGAAAAGCCAGAAAACAATAGAAATAAGAAATAAAGGCGTATTTAGTTATGGAAGCGGTTATCGTCTTCTGTTAAAGAAAGTGATGCCATGGAATCAGGGACCGGGAGACAGAAACAGAGAACCGCACAAAAACAAATCTCCATCCGGAACTGTGATTCTGAAGGAGATTGGAGACGGAAGCTCTTTTGGCTGATGATCCAGAATAATAACAGGCTTGCTCCTGTCCGGTTTTTTATAAGCTGGGCAGGAGTTTTTCTGTTTCTGGAGGTTTTCAGGCTGACGTATTGCTTCATATTCATTATCAAAAAATATTGATTATAAAACAGCAGAAAATGACATATATTAAGAAAAATACATAAGGACAAAATATTATGAAAAAGAAGGAGACTTTTCGGTATTCGGTTTTGCTGTCCCTGTTTTTTGTTCCGTATCTGCTGACTATGGCAATTAACGGAATTGAAGCGGCTATTCTCAATCGCAGCCCTGATCCGGAAATGTTCATTCCGGTACTGGTATCCAGACAGATTCCGGAAGAATATCAGAGAGAAGCAATAAAGGCACAGGCTGTAATTGCAAGAACAAATTTTTTTCGGAAAATAGAAGAGACAAATTTTTTACAGGCTCTTCAGGAAACAGGGAATGAAAAAAATTTGTGGAAAATACCGGATTCTGTATATGAAAAGGCAGCAGAAGAAACAGAAGGGCAGGTGCTGACTGCAAATGGAAAATTGAGTTTGGTTCCTTACCATGAGATCAGCGGGGGAGTAACAAGAGACGGGAGAGAGGCCTTTCATAATGAGCAGTATGCTTATTTAAAGTCAGTAGACAGCAGCGTAGATAAGGAATCTCCCTTTTATCTGAACAGTACATATATTCCTTTGCAGCAGATGCCTTCCAGTTTAAATATTAGAGAAAGAGAGTCATCCGGCTATATAAAAAGCCTTTCTGCAGACGGAAATCTTCTTGAAGGAGAGTCGTTTGCAAGAGGGATGTCACTTACTTCGACCAATTTTTCTATTCAGAAAATAGGAGAGCAGATTCGATTTTTGTGTAAAGGAAGAGGACATGGGCTGGGATTTTCTCAGAATGGAGGAAATGAAATGGCAAAAAAAGGAAGTAACTGGAAGGAAATCCTGGAAACATATTTTCCAGGTATGGAACTGGCTGTTTATGAAGGATAGCTGAGAGCTTCTGGTAAAATATTGACAGAAAGCAGGGATTCTGTGTATAGACTTACATATTCTGGACACTCTATAAATACAGAAATGATTATAAGCAGAGGTGAAAGGAATATGACAAAAAACAGAATTGCAAAGTATACCGTAAATGCAGCTCTTCTGGCAGTGATTGCTGCCGCAGGAATCGGAGTTTATCAGTTTGGTACATCAAAGCCGGAAAAAAATGTCCGGGAAGAAAAAGAACTGGTTAGTATGGAAGAAGGCAGATCAGAAGATGCGGAAGAAGAATTTTCAGTGGATGCGGACACCAGTCATGTAGAAGCGGATATGGAGAATGCAGGAGGAAATATCCTGGAAGAGAAAGAAAATACAGGAACAAACAAAGAAGAGGAACAAAGTACAGATACAGAAGTGTTACCGGATGATCAGACCCGGATTACAGAAGAAAATATGCAGAAAGTGGAGCAGGATACAGAAACGGCAGCAGGCGCTGCAGCAGTTCCTTCTCTGAGCTTTTCCGAGGAGACACAGATGGAATGGCCGGTAAACGGAAATATTCTGCTGGATTATAACATGGATCAGACGGTATATTTTCCTACACTTGACCAGTATAAACTAAATCCTGCTATTGCAGTTCAGGCGGTGGAAGGCGCTCCGGTTCTGGCATCTGTGCCGGGAACGGTTTATTCCATCGAGGAAAACGTACAGACCGGAACGACAGTTACCATGGAGCTTGGAAGCGGCTATCAGGCTGTTTACGGACAGCTGAAAGATCTGGCAGTGGAAGAGGGGCAGACAATAGAAAAAGGCGCTGTGATCGGCTATATTGCATCCCCTACCAAATATTACAGTGAAGAGGGCAGTAATCTTTATTTTGCCATGAAAAAAGACGGGGAGCCTGTGGATCCCATTGCTTATCTTCCGGAATAAACAGAGAACAGAGATTCACAAAAAATAAAAAACAACGTATAATAAAAGCAGGTGGGAATAAAAATCCGCAGTCGGCAGTTCTCCTACCTGCTTTTTCTGTATTCCCGCAATATCTTTTTTGCGAGAAATGGTTTAGGGAATAAGTGATGCACAATAATATACCGGCTGCTTGATCATAGATGTAAAGAAATGTAATACAGGGATGGCTGCTTTAATGAAGGGCAGTTGTCCTTTACATAAAAGGAGCAGAAGATGAATTATACTTATATGGTTCGATGTGTAGACGGAAGTCTTTATACCGGGTGGACAAACTGCCTTGAAAAGCGTCTGAAAGCCCATAACGGGGACAAAAGCGGAGCGAAATATACCAGGGCGAAGCGTCCGGTAACACTTGCCTATTATGAGGGCTTTGCTACGAAAGAGGAGGCTATGAAAAGAGAGTGCCAGATTAAAAAGATGACCCGGAAACAGAAAGACAGATTAATGGAATTTTAAAACAAAAATCCCCTTACCTTTCAGGAAACAAATATGAAAGGCAAGGGGGAAGTTTTTTATAAAGGCATGTTTGAGATAAAGAAATACATGACGATAAAGTGACAGGCGCTTCCAAGCATAATGAATACATGAAAAATTTCATGGGAACCGAAGCTTTTGTGCTTTGCGTTAAAGATAGGAAGCTTCAGTCCGTAAATGATTCCGCCGATGGTATAGATAATGCCGCCTGCCAGAAGCCAGTTAAAGCCTGCTCTGGGAAGAGAATGAAAGATGGGTACAAAGGCAAGTACACAGAGCCAACCCATTCCGATATACAATACGGAGGAAAGCCACTTTGGACAGTTGATCCAGAAGCCTTTCAGCAGAATGCCGGCTATGGCAATCGTCCATACAAGTCCGCAAAGAATATAACCGACTCTGTTATGAAGGGCAATGAGACATACCGGAGTGTAGCTTCCAGCAATCATGATAAAGATCATCATGTGATCGATTTTACGCAGTCTACGGTTGACTTTTTCCGTAGAATCTACAGAATGATAAATAGTACTGGCTGTATATAAAAGGATCATTGTCAGAATAAATACTGCAAGTGCAGTAATATGAAGAGTATCTTCTGCACGGGCAGCTTTTATAAGAAGGGGAGCAGCTCCGGCACAGGCCAGAAGTACGGCAATACCATGTGTAATCGCGCTCCATGGGTCTTTTAGTTTCAGTTTCATTAGAATCGCCTCCTGAATTTAGTCTAAACATAGATGTTGGCTATACGTAGTAATAAATACTACATATAAGATGTATGATAACTATATACTAAAAATTCATGGTTGTAAAGGGATTTCATAAAATTTTAATAAATAGTTTGATATTCAAAATTTATAGAGGTACGAAAATTTACTGAACAAAATTATTTTGGCGGAGAAGATTGGCAATATACTGGAGAAAGACTGGTAAACAGAAGAACGATTTGGTAAGATAGACACAGAAGACAAGGGGGGCTCCTTTATGAATATTAACGAGATTGCCAGACTGGCCGGTGTTTCCAGAACAACGGTATCCAGATATTTAAATGACGGATATGTAAGTGAAGAGAAAAAAGAAAAAATCCGGAAGGTGATTCAGGAGACAGGGTATCAGCCCTCTGCTCAGGCGCAGATGCTCCGGACCAAAAAAACAAAACTGGTGGGAGTGGTTCTTCCGAAGATCAACTCAGACACCATCAGCCGCGAGGTGGCAGGCATCAGCGATGTACTGACAAAAAAAGGATATCAGATCATACTGGCAAATACTAATAATGATATTGAAGAAGAATTAAAGTCTCTTTCTCTTTTTCGGGATAATCAGGTGGATGGAGTGGTATTTATTGCTACGATGTTTACCAGAAAGCATAAGCAGATGCTGAAGGAATATAAAGTTCCGATCGTGATTCTGGGACAGAAGCTGGATGGATATCCTTGTGTATATCAGGACGATTATCAGGCAGCCTATACGATTGCAGACAAGCTTCTGGAGCATGGAAAAAATCCTGCATACATCGGAGTCACAGAAAAGGATGAAGCGGTTGGCGCAAGACGCAGAAAAGGGTTTGAGGATGCGTTGAAAAAATACAGGCTGTCCATAGCTCCGGAAATGATGGAAACAGGAACTTTTACCATGGAATCCGGATATGAATGTGCAGAAAGAATTTTTGAAAGGGATCCGGCTGTAGATTCTTTGATGTGTGCCACAGATACCATGGCAGTAGGGGCAATGACGTATGTGAAAGAAAAAGGGCTGCGGATACCGGAGGACGTGCAGGTGGTAGGAATCGGAGACGGTACGCCAGGAAAGATTATTGACCCTAAGCTGACAACTGTACATTTTTTTTATAAAACAAGCGGTATGGAGGCAGCAGCCATGCTTGTAGATCTGATGGAATCGGACAGCGGCATTAAAAAAGAAATAAAAATGGGATGTGAAATCGTTCTCAGAAAATCGCATAGAAATTCTCTGTAAAGAAAGACCGGGGGGAACCAGAAAACAAAATCTGATTTCACCCGGTCTTTTTAGGCGGAGTTTGTTTAATATATACAAAATAAGGGAAAGATATTTATTACATTTTCCGTCTTTACAACTGAAAAACACAGGAATATAATAAAATCAAGATATGAGAACGATTCCATATAGATAAAAATAATGACAAATAAAAGCAAGTAGTTAAAGAAAATATTATATGGAAACGATAACATAATAAAGGGAAAGAGAAAAGGAGGAAGCTATGGACTATAAAAAAACAGCCCAGGAGATCTACAATCATGTAGGAAAAAAAGACAATATTATTTCTGCAGCACACTGTGCCACACGTCTTCGTCTTGTGATCGCAGACAACAGCAAAGCAGACAAGGACGCGGTAGAAAATATCGATGGAGTAAAGGGTGTATTCTTTGCCCAGGGGCAGATGCAGATCATTCTGGGAACAGGAGTTGTTAATAAGGTTTATGATGAATTTATCAGGATCGCCGGGATTTCCGAAAGCAGCAAGGAAGAACTGAAAAAGGTGGCGGCGTCAAAGGCAAATCCTTTCCAGAGACTGATTAAAACTCTGGGAGATATTTTTGTTCCAATCATTCCGGCTATTGTTGCCAGCGGTTTCCTTATGGGTATCATGGAGGCTCTGAACTTCATGGTAAATAACGGATTCCTGGATATTAATACAAGCGGATCCATTTACACATTTGCACAGATTTTCAGTAACACTGCCTATACATTCCTGCCAATCCTTATTGCATACAGTGCAGGTAAGGTTTTTGGAGCCAATCCGTATCTGGCAGCAGTGATCGGTATGATCATGATCCATCCCAATCTGCAGAATGCGTGGACCGTTGCAACAGAAGGAGTACAGGCCACCCAGAAAGTATGGTTCGGGCTTTATTCTATTGATATGGTAGGCTATCAGGGGCACGTGATTCCGGTAGTGATCGCTGTATGGGTGCTGGCCCAGATTGAGAAACGGCTTCATAAAGTAGTTCCTGCGATGCTGGATCTTTTTGTGACACCTCTTGTCAGTGTTTTTGTAACAGGTTATTTAACACTTTCCATTATCGGCCCGGTATTTGTAACACTTGAAAACGGACTTCTGGATGGCGTACAATGGCTGATCGCCCTGCCTTTCGGAATTGGAAGCTTTATCATGGGCGCTTTTTATGCGCCAACTGTAGTAGCCGGCGTCCATCATATGTATACCATCATTGATCTGGGACAGATTGCTAAGTTTGGAATGACCTTCTGGCTTCCTCTGGCATCTGCGGCAAACCTGGCACAGGGCGGCGCAGCCCTTGCAGTTGCTCTTAAGACAAAAGATCAGAAGATCAAATCCATGGCAGTTCCGTCAGCACTAAGCGCCTGCATGGGTATTACTGAGCCGGCGATCTTCGGCGTCAATCTTCGTTTTGGTAAACCTTTTATTACTGCATGTATCGGCGGCGCCTGCGGCGCACTGGCTGCTTCCATTACCGGACTTGGCGCTACAGGAACCGGTGTGACAGGAATTTTCGGTATCCTGCTCTGCCTGAATCAGCCGGCTGCTTATCTTCTTATGATGGCAGTTTCCCTGGGAGTGTCATTTGCACTTACCTGGATGTTTGGATATAAAGATGAAGAAAAAGTTCAGAAAAAAGAAACAGCAGAAACAATAACAAAATCAGACAGTGAATCGGAATCCCCCCTTCTTTTCAGCCCTCTGGAAGGCACAGCAATTCCTATGGATCAGGTAAAGGATGAAACCTTTGCAGCAGAAGTCCTTGGAAAAGGAGTTGCTGTGATTCCAGAAAAGGGTCAGGTAAAAGCACCTTGTAATGGAGTGGTAGAAACTGTTTTTGATACAAAACATGCCATCGGGCTGAAAGCAGACAACGGTGCGGAGCTTCTGATCCACATTGGAGTCAATACAGTAGAGCTTGGCGGAAAATATTATGAAACTCATGTAAGTGAAGGCGATCATGTAAAGGCAGGACAGCTTCTGATCACCTTTGATATGGACAGGATCAAAGAGGAAGGTTATGATGTGACAACACCTCTGATCGTAACAAATACAGATGAATATCAGGATATAAAAGTCCTGAAAACAGGTAAAGTAAATTACAAAGATCATGTACTGGAGCTGATAAAATAATGAGTACACTGACAAAGGTTCTTGCAGAAGAGATCAGAAAGATTGAAGAAACAAAATTTACGGAGATGAATCTTTTTCCCCACCGGCTGACCCACCATCTGATGCCTCCGGCCGGCTGGCTGAACGATCCTAATGGACTGTGTTATTATAAGGGAAGGTATCATGTGTTCTTTCAGTATTCTCCTTTTGAGGTAAAGGGAGGGCTGAAATTCTGGGGACATTATTCCAGCGAGGATCTTGTCAGCTGGAGATATGAGGGTGTTCCCCTCTATCCGGACAGCCCTATGGACTGCCATGGGGTTTATTCCGGCTCTGCTCTGGCAGAGGATGATACCATGCATCTTTTTTATACCGGAAATGTAAAGCTGGACGGAGATTATGACTATATCAATAATGGACGCATCACCAGTACACTTCATGTAGAGAGTGCAGACGGGATCCATTTCGGCGTGAAGGAAGAAGTAATCCCTGCCTCCCAGTATCCGGAAGACTATACCTGCCATATCCGGGATCCAAAAGTGTGGAAAGAAAAGGATCAATACCATATGGTGCTTGGAGGAAGAAAGAAAAATGATCAGGGAGCTGTGTTGTTTTATCGTTCCGAAGATCTGAAAAAATGGGAATTTGACGGAGAACTGACTACAGAAAAGCCATTTGGATATATGTGGGAATGCCCGGATGTATTTGAACTGGGCGGAGAGACGATTCTTTCTGCGTCCCCTCAGGGTGTCCGGCGGGAGAAGTACCGTTATCAGAACATTTATCTTTCCGGATATTTTGTGATGCAGGAGGGAATGGTTCAGACGGAGAATTTTCGCGAGTGGGATATGGGATTTGATTTTTATGCCCCTCAGACTTTTCTGGATCAGAAAGGCAGAAGGATCCTTATTGGATGGATGGGAATGCCGGATGCGGACGAGGAATATCAGAACTGTACTCTGGAAGAAGGCTGGCAGCACTGTCTGACGGTTCCAAGAGAACTGAAATACCAGAACGGAAAAATATACCAGTATCCTGTAGAAGAGCTTATGAATCTCCGCCGCTGGGAAAAGAAACTGTCTCAGGAGGACAGGGAAGTGGAGACAGAAGGCGCTTTTGATCTGGAACTCCAGCTGGAAAAAGGACCTGTAAAGGTGGTTCTCTCAGATGTATTTGCACTGGAATACAGAGACGGGATTCTGACTCTTACAATGGACGAGGAGGCAGGAGCAGGACGCAGGATCCGAAACGCCTGCGTGGAGCAGGTGAAGGATATCAGGATCCTTGCGGACACCTCGGCAGTGGAAATTTATGTAAATCAGGGAGAAGTGGTTTTCTCCTCCAGATTTTACGGAAAATCTCCGGTGCATACGCTGAAAACAGAGGCGGATAAATTCCGGGGAGGTTTCTGGACGCTGGAAAAAATGAAGGTGACAAAAGCATAAATTCTTGTCATCGGCAATATGCTGTGATATAGTAATAACAGTGTCAGCAGTGTCAGATCCGGCGCCGCGTGACGCAGGAATATGTAAAGAAAATCAGAAAGGAGCGCAGTACGGATGAAGTGGAAAACATGTAATCTTCAGCTTGTAAATGGATGCAGTTTTTACGCTTACAGGGATAGTGCGCTCTTTTTTAGGAATTACTGATCTGGTTCAGGCAGATCCGGCAGTTTTATAAAGACGTTTACTATCTCTTATTCATGTGTTTATTTTACAGAATAGGAGATTTTTTTATGTATAAAAGACAAATAAGAAAGCTGTATCTGGCAGCGGTTTTTGAATCCTTTGCGCTGGGAAATGCTGCCTGGGTGGCGCTTCTGGCTCAGAGAGGATATTCCATCGGACAGATTGGGATATTAGAAGCAATTTTTCATGTGGTAAGTTTAAGCGGCGAGATTCCATCAGGAGTTATGGCAGATGTTCTTGGAAGAAAAAAGGTTATGATACTGAGCCGGATCATGTCTGTGCTGTCTGCGCTGGCGATGATCTTTTCACGTTCCTTCTGGGGTATCGCCATTGCAGTAGGGATTAATGCTTTAAGCTATAATCTGGCATCCGGAACAAGAGAGTCTCTGGCTTACGAAAGCCTGAAAGCTTATGGGAAGGAATCAGAATATAACCGTTTTTCTGCCACAGAAATGATGATCTACCGGATTGGGACAGCCTGTTCCACACTTCTGGCAGGTTTTTCCCTTGCGCTTGGCTATCGGAAAGCCTACAGTCTGGACGTGATTTTGGGTATTTTTGGAGTTATGACAGCCCTGGGATTGTCTGAAATGACACAGCCGGCTGGTTCTGACAAAGATGGTATCGGAATGCGCTGCAAAGCCTGTGTAACAGAAAGTGTTCTGTTTTTAAGAAAGAATCCAAAGATTATGGGACTGATCCTGGTAAATTCTTTTGTAGGAGCGGCTTCCACACTGCTTTTGTTTTTCCTTCAGGCAAAGCTTCCGGAAACAGGACTGATCCCGCCGCTTCTTGGCCCGGCGCTGTTTTTCATGCAGCTGGGAGCTGCCCTTGGGGCAAAGCTGGTACAGTACTTTTCCTGTCTCAGATTCAGGGGAATCGTGATATTCAGCATTTTCGGCATCGCAGCTGCGCTTGGATCCCTGCTTCTGGGAAATCCATATATAGTGATTGCAGGCGGATTTATGGCGGCATTTTTTGATGATTTTATGGAAGTGCGGGCAGATATCATATTAAATGAAAAAATACCCTCTCAACAGAGAGCTACATTGATATCTGTAAGCTCTTTCAGCTTTTCGGTGATTATGATCATTCTCTCACCTTTTCTGGGATGGGTTTTTGACAGAATCTAGGTTTTTTGTGTGAAACAGGTATAAAATTCCTCCATTTACAGATACTATTTCCAGAATCGGAAAGTACAGTAAATGGAGGAATTTTTATATGAAAGCTACAGGAATCGTACGGAGGATCGACGACCTGGGAAGGGTGGTTATCCCGAAAGAAATACGGCGGACTTTACGGATCAAGGAAGGTACTCCTCTGGAGATTTTTACAGACAGAGAAGGAGAGATTATTTTAAAAAAATATTCCCCTATTGGGGAATTAAGTATATTTGCAAAAGAATATGTGGAGGCTCTTGCACAGACAACCGGCTTTCTTGCCTGTATCACGGATCATGATCAGGTGGTTGCGGCAGCCGGTCATGGAAGCAGAGAAATTGCAGGAAAAGAGATCAGCAAAGAACTGGAGGAGAGTATCGCGGCCAGAGAAGCCAGATGCTTCCGGCCGGGAGAGAAAGGGAGTATTCCTGTTATATCAAACCAGAAAGAAATAGAAGGCGCGGAAATTCTGCAGCCGATCATCTGCGCCGGGGATGCCATAGGAGCAGTGATCTTGATAGGGAAAAATGAAAAGGATGTATTTGGGGATACAGAAAGGATGCTGGTGCAGACGGCAGCAGGGTTTTTGGGAAGGCAGATGGAGCAGTAGCTTAAAAAGGCATAGAAAAACCACCCTCACAACTTTGACCAGTTTTGGGTGGCATTTTCTATGTCAGCATTTCTCAGCGATTTCGTAGATCAGTTTTTCGGTATCCTCCCATCCCAGACAGGGATCGGTGATGGAACAGCCTGGTATCATGTGGTCACTGATGTCCTGACGGCCTTCCAGCAGATAGCTTTCAATCATAACACCTTTTACAAGCTTTTTCAGATCTGCATTGTAATTACGGCTGTGAAGGACTTCACTGACAATACGGATCTGTTCTTTATATTGTTTTCCGGAATTGGAATGATTTACGTCAACAATGACAGCAGGATTTTTCAGTTCCCACTTCTGATATAATTCTGCCAGACGTACAAGCTCCTCATAATGATAGTTGGGCTGAGTCTGACCGAATTTGTTTACACCTCCCCGGAGAATGGTGTGTGCAAGTTCATTTCCGCCGGTTTCCACATCAAAGCCCCTGTAAATGAAATGATGGGAGTGCTGAGCGGCAGTAACAGAATTCAGCATAACGGAAAGATCACCGCTGGTAGGATTTTTCATTCCCACAGGAATATCCATTCCGCTGGCTGTCAGGCGGTGCTGCTGATTTTCTACAGACCGGGCTCCGATGGCCTCGTAGGAAAGGACATCATCCAGATAGCTGCGATTTTCCGGATAAAGCATTTCATCTGCAGTAGAAAGTCCTGTTTCCTCCAAAACGCGGATGTGCATTTTTCGGATGGCAATGATTCCGCCAAGGAGATCAGGAGCCTTGGCCGGTTCCGGCTGATGGAGCATACCTTTATAACCGTCTCCTGTAGTGCGGGGCTTGTTTGTATAAACTCTTGGAATGATCATAAGCTTGTCAGAAACCTGATCATTTACCTTTTTCAGTCGGTTTACATATTCACAGACGGTTTCTTCATTGTCTGCAGAGCAGGGACCAACAAGAACAACGAATTTATCAGATTCCCCGGTAAAGATCCGGCGGATTTCGTCATCTCTCCGGGTTTTGATTTTTTTCAGCTCATTGCTTAAAGGATACTGGGTTTTGAGTGTATCCGGTAAAGGAAGCTGGTGATTGATCTTCATTGACATAATATATTTCCTCCGTAAGTAAGATATGGCATTTTTTAAGTGTTCATAGTATATCACTTTAAATCGAGAAAGTCCATAGAATTCTCCATCATATGATATTCTTCCAGAGTCAGTCCGGTAAGGGTAAGATAAGATGCAAGAGGTTTGGTCACATAACGAATATGCCAGGGTTCCCATGGAAAGCCGGTAATGTGTGTTTTATTTTCCGGATAACGGATAATAAAACCATAGAGAGGCGCATGTTTTTTCAGCCAGAGTCCCTCTTGAGTTTCCGCAAAGGCTTCTGTCAGCTCCATATGCACAGCAGGGCAGGAGAGATCAAGGGCAAGTCCGCTCTGATGTTCACTGGTTCCCGGAGCTGCAACGTAATTATTTCCTGTATAGAGTTCTTTTTGCCGGATGTAAGAGCGATATCCGGAGATACAGTAAAGGCTCAGTCCTTCCATGCGGCTTCTTGCTGTCAGCTCCAATGCGGCATGGGCTGTTTTTTCTTCCAGAAGACGTTTTGGATCGCCTGGTATGGCGTCAAATGGTAAGCCTGTATCTATCAGATGTTCCGGTATAAAATCCGCAGGAAGCGGGTGTTTTTTATTAATAAGAATCGTGTAGTCTTTGTCCATAAAAATCCCCCCTCACCTTTTATGATATGAAAGGTAGCAGGGGGATATGACTTTTAGTCAAGAGCCTTTTCGCTCATTTCTTCCAGCAGGTTTTTCTTCAGGTCGTAAAGCTTCTGAGAAAGATCCACATAAACTTTCTGAGGATTGATGAGACGTCGGGACTCATCCCAGAGAGTATTTTGTTCTTTCTGGCAGTAATCCCGGATATCCATGACATCAGGAGAAGTGTAAACACGTTTTCCTTCCCGGATCACAGGGATCAGGAGTTCACGTATTTCATAGGTTCCTCCCAGAACTTTGGTCTTTTTCCAGGTATCTACAGGGTCAAAGATGATCATGGTCTCTTCAGGATCAAAAATTTCGTCAGCAAGACAGATAAGGTCTGCCTTGATCTTTCCGGTGGTTTTGCTGTAGATACGATAAACGGTTTTATTTCCCGGATTGGTGACCTTTTCGGTATTTTCAGAAAGCTTGATCTTGGGAATGAAATTATTGCTGTCAGCGTCCTTTACCGCAGCCAGTTTATATACACCGCCAAAGGCTGGATTGTCTTTGCTGGTGATCAGATTGGTTCCTACACCCCAGGAATTGATCTTGGCATCCTGAGTTTTCAGACTGTCGATCAAATATTCATCCAGGTCGCTGGAGGCTGCGATGGTGGCATCATCAAAACCGGCAGCAGCCAGCATTTTGTAGGCTTCTTTGGACAGATAAGCCAGATCTCCGCTGTCGATGCGGATGCCATATTTTGTCAGTTTGATTCCCTCTTCACGCATTTCCTCAAATACACGTATGGCATTGGGAACACCGGATTTTAATACGTCATAGGTATCTACAAGAAGTGTACAGGAATCAGGATACATTTTTGCATAGGTTTTAAAGGCGGTATACTCATCCGGGAAACTCATGATCCAGCTGTGGGCATGGGTACCGAGAACCGGAACATGGAACATCTGACCGGTAAGTACATTGGATGTTCCTACACAGCCTGCGATCACGGCTGCGCGAGCTCCGTAAATGCCGGCATCCGGTCCCTGGGCGCGGCGAAGTCCGAATTCCATTACACCGTCTCCGCGGGCTGCATAGCAGACTCTGGCGGCCTTGGTGGCAATGAGACTCTGATGATTAATAATGTTCAGGATCGCAGTTTCTACAAGCTGAGCTTCCATGATAGGAGCGATTACCTTGACAATGGGTTCACGGGGGAAAACAACCGTTCCTTCCGGAATGGCATAGATATCACCGGTAAAGTGGAAAGTACTCAGATAGTCCAGAAAATCTTCCTGAAACATATCCAGACTTCTTAAGTATTCTATATCTTCTTCTGTAAAACGCAGATTTTCGATATATTCGATCATCTGTTCCAGGCCTGCCGCAATTGCAAAGCTTCCTCCGCATGGATTGTTACGGTAAAACATGTCAAAAATAACAGTTTGATTTGTGGGGTTTTTAAAATAACCCTGCATCATGGTCAGTTCATAGAGATCAGTGAGCAGAGTAAGATTGTTTGCTCTCATATAATGTCTCCTTCTATAAATACTACTGCAGCAAATATAAATCAACGGATGCATTTACCGGTATTTTACGTGAATGCATCAGAAATTTATTATTTGGTGTGTTAGATACAATTTTTTGCTTATTGCTTTATTATATGAAGAATTATATTATAAAAAGGAATTTGTTTCAATAAATCTTTATTAAATTGTATTTATTGGAGGGGCATATATGCTGACATCTTTATCACTTATTATTTTAGCCGGTCTTGCGATGGGCGCAGTCTGTGCGAAATTAAAGCTGCCTAAAATTATTGGCATGCTGGCAACAGGCATTGTTCTTGGACCTTATGTTCTAAATCTTCTTGATCCGACAATTTTATCTGTTTCAGCGGAACTGCGTAAAATTGCCCTGATCATTATTTTGCTGAAAGCAGGATTGTCTCTGGATCTGGATGACCTAAAAAAGGTGGGGAGACCTGCCATATTGCTGTCGTTTGTTCCGGCATCCTGTGAAATGATCGCGTATGTATTATTTGCACCTGAAATACTGGGAGTTACAAAAGCGGAGGCAGCTGTTATGGGAGCAGTACTTAGCGCAGTGTCACCTGCTGTTGTTGTTCCGAGAATGGTGCAGTATATAGATACGAAATGGGGAACGAAAAAGGCAATTCCGCAAATGATCATGGCAGGAGCATCATGTGACGATATTTTTGTAATTGTGTTATTTACAACATTTTTAGGAGTGGTACAGGGTGGAAATGCCAATCTCAAAGCGTTTGCGGATATTCCTATCTCAATTTTAACAGGGATCACGGCAGGCTGTATTATGGGAGGGCTGCTTTACCTGTTTTTTGAAACGGCATATGCCCGCAAAAATTATGTACGAAACAGTATGAAAGTAATTATAATATTAGGAGCAGCATTTCTTTTAAATTCCATTGAGGAGCAATTAGATGGGGTTGTAGCATTATCCGGATTATTGGCGGTGGTCAGTATGGCATGTGTTTTGAAAAAGAAGAGCCCGGTATTTGTTTCTAAAAGATTATCTGAAAAATTTGGAAAACTATGGCTTGCTGCTGAAGTTGTATTATTTGTACTTGTAGGAGCCGCCGTAGATATAAGATATACAGTAGTTGCGGGATTTTCCTCTGTTGTGATGATTTTGACAGCATTGCTTATAAGGTCAGCCGGAGTTTTACTTTGTACTGTCAAGACGGATCTTTCCTGGAAAGAGCGAATATTTTGCGTGATTGCATATTTACCGAAAGCAACAGTGCAGGCAGCAATTGGATCGGTTCCTTTGGCGGCAGGTCTTTCATGTGGGAAAATAGTTTTATCAGTTGCGGTTATGGCAATTGTTATTACTGCACCGTTAGGAGCATTAGGCATGGACTGTTCCTATAAAAAGTTACTTGAAAAAGAAAACTGATATAATTTTCGAAAATAGCAGCTACCCCGGACTCGCAGGTTACCGGGGTAAGATTGGTATTGTTATATAGGGATAACTGCCTTTGGAATATATAAAAACAGTATTTATATTGGCGGATTTGAAGAAAAAATAAAAAATGCAAAAAAAATAAAAAAATTTAAAAAAAGGGCTTGCATTTTTCTGGAGACTATTATATAATACCACTTGTCGCAAGCGAAAAGCGAAAACATAAAGGGCTATCGCCAAACGGTAAGGCAACGGACTCTGACTCCGTCATTTCAAGGTTCGAATCCTTGTAGCCCTGCTGAGAGCACTTCAAAAGAAGTGCTCTTTTTTTATTTCTTACTCATTTTCAGGAATTCTTCCATAGCACGGCTTAAGTAGCGGCCTTTTTTCCAGTAAAAGCAGATATTACGGCAATTATCTTTTAGAGGGAGCTTATAGTAAACAACATTTGGGTCAGGACTGACTTTAGAAACCATGATATCTCCGATAAATGAGATTCCCATTCCGGAGCAGGTAACATTATAGGAAGTCATCTGCTGATCCATTTCAAATACCACTACGGGATCGAAATTATTTTCCCGGCAGATATTTATTGCTCTTTTTCCGGTATCATTTTCCTGTTTCAGCATGATGAAGGGTTCGTTGCGGAATCGGGAAAAGGGAACAGAGGGAAAATCAGATCCCAGAAATTTTCCAGTCTGGATATCACATACAGAAAGCTGAAATTCTTTCAAATCTTTGTTGATGGAAAAAGATCTGGGGACTGCAAGGATCAGATGCTCTTCCTGATAAAGTCTGTTGTCAAAAATTTCAGGATCCAGATATGTATTGTCCAGGATCAGGTCGATCATTCCTCTTTGGAGTAATTTTGTCAGTTTGACTGTGGATTCTTCTACCAATTGGATCTGAATATGTGGATAACGTGCTGCAAAGGCTGCAATCATAGGAGGAAGAAACCAGGAGGAAAACAGGTTGCTTCCTCCAAGAACAAGACTTCCGGTTTTTAGTCCTTCCCAGTCATTGATAAAATCAGAAAAGTCACGTTCAATATTCATGATGCGTTCTACACATTGCATGTACTGTTTTCCACATTCGGTCAGACCTAATGGTTTGGTACTGCGGTCAAAAATAGGATATCCGATCCGATTTTCCACCCTTCTGACATTGGCACTGAGAGAAGGCTGAGAAATAAACAGGTTTGCAGCAGCTTTAGAAAAGCTTTTTTCTTTATAAACTTCATAAACATATTCCATTCCCTGAAACATAAGATTCTCCTTCATAAATATAGTTTTAAAATTATAATAATTATAAAATTATATGTATTTGATTATATTATATCATGTCATTATAATAAGGACAATGAATAGATACAGAGAAAGAACGGAAAGCAACATATAAAACAGGAGAAAGAAAAGGGAGAAGGAAAATGGGAGACGTACAGAAGAAACAGGATTTTCGTGTGGAAAAGGATTCGATTGGAACAAAAGATGTTCCTCAGAATGTTTATTATGGAGTGCAGTCCCTTCGTGCAGCGGAAAATTTTCACATTACAGGACTGAATATGCATCCGGAGATCATCAACAGCCTTGCTTACATAAAAAAGGCAGCAGCCATTACCAACTGTGAGGTAGGGATTCTTGACAAAAAGAAAGCAAAGGCCATTGTTCAGGCATGTGATGAAATCCTGGAGGGAAAGCTTCATGGAGATTTTATTGTAGATCCCATTCAGGGAGGCGCAGGAACTTCTTTGAATATGAATGCAAATGAAGTAATTGCCAATCGGGCCATCGAAATTCTGGGCGGAGAAAAAGGAGATTATTCCATTATCAATCCCAATGATGATGTAAACTGCGGACAGTCTACTAATGATGTCATTCCCACTGCAGGAAAGATGACATCGCTTCGTCTTCTTAAAAATCTGAAAAAAGAGCTTCTTCGTTTACACAAAGCTCTTTGTGAGAAGGCAAAGGAATTTGACCATGTGATTAAAATGGGACGTACTCAGATGCAGGATGCAGTTCCGATTCGTCTTGGACAGGAATTTAATGCATATTCAGTTGCCATTATGCGCGATATCCACAGAATGGACCGGGCAATGGAAGAGATGTGCACCCTGAATATGGGAGGAACTGCTGTCGGAACAGGAATCAATGCGGACGAGGCGTATCTCCGCCGGATCGTACCGAATCTTGTAGAAGTTTCTGATATGGAATTTGTACAGGCTTATGATCTGATTGATGCCACACAGAACCTGGATTCTTTTGTATCTGTTTCCGGTGCGGTAAAAGCCTGTGCAGTGACCCTTTCTAAAATTGCCAATGACCTGCGGCTTATGTCCTCCGGTCCGAGAGCCGGATTTGGAGAAATCAATCTTCCGGCAAAACAGAATGGTTCTTCTATTATGCCGGGAAAGGTGAATCCGGTTATTCCGGAAGTTGTAAATCAGGTGGCTTTTAATATCATTGGAAATGATGTGACGATCACCATGGCAGCAGAAGCGGGTCAGCTGGAGCTGAATGCCTTTGAACCGATTGTATTTTACTGCATGTTCCAGTCCATTGATACACTGGCTTATGCGGTGCAGACCTTTGTTGATAACTGTGTGACAGGAATCACAGCAAATGAGACACGCTGCCGATACCTTGTGGAAAACAGTGTAGGGATTATTACTGCCATCTGTCCTCATGTGGGATATCAGAAAGCAGCAGATATTGCGAAAAAAGCTATCAAAACAGGTGAATCTGTGCGAAATCTTATCCTTCAGGAAGGAATCCTTACGGAAGAACAGATGGATCATATTCTTGATCCGGTAAATATGACAGAACCGGGAATTTCAGGCAAAGAACTTTTAATGGCTGGAGATAAATAAAAATACAGACAGAAAAGCAGCAGAAATATATAAAACTGCCCTCACACTTCCTCTGACAGGTATTTATTTAGATACCTGCCAGGGGATTTTTTTGTTGCGGCATAAAAAATGAAAAGTTATAATAAAGGCAGATATACGCAGAAAAGGGGAATAAAAATGTCATATAGTTTCAGTGGAAGAGTCCGCTACAGCGAAACAGGAGAAAACGGACTGCTTACTTTGCCGGGAATCCTGAATTACTTTCAGGACTGCAGTACATTTCATTCGGAGGAAATAGGGAATGGAATGAAGATTTTGAAAGAGAAAAACAAGTTCTGGGTTCTTTCTGCTTGGCAGGTTGTGGTTAATCGATATCCGGCTCTGGGAGAAGAAGTCGTTACATCTACATGGCCTTATAGTTTTCGGGGATTTATGGGACAGCGTAATTTCACAATGGATACAAAAGAAGGGGAAAGGCTGGCCTACGCCAATACTTTCTGGACTTTTATTGATGGAAAAAACGGTTTTCCCTGTAAGCTCAAACCGGAGGATACAGAAGGTTATGAACTGGAAGAAAAACTGGATATGGAATATGCTTCCAGGAAGATTGTGATGCCGGCCGGATTTTTGCCGGAAGAATCGTTTACGATCCAGAAGCATCATCTGGATACCAATCATCATGTGAACAACTGTCAGTATATCCAGATGGCAATGGACTATCTTCCAGCAGACTTTCCTCTCCGTCAGATGCGGGCAGAATATAAACAGCAGGCAAGACTTTCGGATGTGATTTGTCCGGAGGTATCTGCGGATGCGGATAAGGTTGTGGTCAGTCTTAATGATATACACGGGGAACCTTATGCGGTGGTGGAGTTTATGACCCTGTGAAAAAGAATATAGAAATTCTTATTTAAAATAGCTTGGCTTATGAAGTAGATAAGTATATACTGTATATAGGTGTTTTTTAGAGTGAAGATAGTAGGAGGAAAAAGAATTATGCTGGAAAAATTAAAAGAGGAAGTTTATAAAGCCAATATGGATCTTCCTAAATATGGTCTTGTAACTTTTACCTGGGGAAATGTAAGCGGGATTGACAGAGAAAAAGGGTTGTTTGTCATCAAACCAAGTGGTGTGGATTATGATAAACTGACTCCGGAAGATATGGTAGTAGTAGATCTGCAGGGAAATAAAGTGGAGGGAAAATATAATCCTTCTTCTGATACGGCTACTCATGTTGTCCTTTATAATGCGTTCCCGAATATCGGCGGTATTGTTCATACACATTCTTCATGGGCAACAAGCTGGGCACAGGCAGGTAGAGGAATTCCTTGTTATGGAACAACACATGCCGATTATATCTATGGAGAAGTTCCTTGTGTGCGTAATCTGACAAAGGAAGAAATCGAAGAAGCATATGAGAAAAATACAGGTGTTCTCATTGCAGATTATTTTAAGGACAAAGATTATGAGGCTGTCCCTGCAGTTCTCTGCAAAAATCATGGACCATTTACCTGGGGAAAAGATGCTCATGAGGCAGTACATAATGCGGTTGTTCTGGAAGAGGTTGCAAAAATGGCGACCCGCTGTGAACAGATCAATCCGCAGGTAAAACCAGCTCCTCAGGAGCTTCAGGATAAGCATTACTACAGAAAACATGGTGCAAATGCTTATTACGGACAGAACACCAGATAAAAAGATTTCAAAATCCCATTGGCTTTGGCTGATGGGATTTTTTATGAAAAATATATAGAAATTCCTCCTATGCTGAGTATTAACACATATTTTTTCTCTGCATATGTTAATGTCAGGAAAATTACTGATTATTAGCATATATCGGGGAGTTTTAGTATGAAGATTTATGATTATCAGGGGAGAAAAAATGTCAGCGGAGAAAGAATAAGAGAGCTGCGGATAAAAAGACGGATGTCTCAGAGCGAGCTGGCGGCAAGACTGCAGGTGGAAGGTGTGATACTGGAAAGAGACAGCATCAGCAGGATTGAAAGTGGCGCAAGGTTTGTAGCAGACTATGAATTGTATATATTCGCAAAGATTTTAGGGGTAGATATGATGTCTCTCGTGGAGTTTCAGCCCCAGGATAATTAGAAAAAATATTTATGTGGAAAGACTGCCTTAAGGGCAGTTTTTTACTATTATTCAATAGTTTTTTGTGTTACAATGTGTCATATCAAAAAGTTGGATTCGATAGAGTGGAGGATCAGGATGATTGAATTAGGTAAGAAACAGACACTGACTGTAATGAAGACTGTGGAATTTGGAATATATCTGGCAGAAAACAAGGAGGCAGATGCGAAAAATCGTGTTCTTCTGCCTGCAAAGCAGGTGCCTCAGGGAACAAAGGAAGGAGACCGTCTGGAGGTTTTTATTTATAAAGATTCTCAGGATCGTCTTATTTCTACCACAAGAGAGCCAGTGATCACAGTGGGACAGACTGCTCTTCTGAAGGTTCGTCAGGTGACAAAAATAGGAGCATTTCTTGACTGGGGTCTGGAGAAGGATCTTCTCCTTCCTTATCATGAGCAGACCGTGCGTGTCAGGGAGGGACAGGAGTGTCTGGTAGCTCTCTATGTGGATAAAAGCAGCCGCCTTTGTGCAACAATGAAAGTATATCCATATCTTCTGAAAAAGTCTCCCTATCAGGTGGGAGACCAGGTAAGAGGAAGGGTTTACCAGATCAGTGATAATTTTGGTGTATTTGTGGCTGTAGACGATAAATTTTCTGCATTGATTCCTGCAAGAGAGGCAGCAGGAAAATATCGTCCGGGAACGGTTCTTGATCTTCGGGTATCCGAGGTGAAGGAGGATGGAAAGCTGAATGTTTCCGACCGTCAGAAAGCATATATCCAGATTAATGAGGACGCGGAAAACGTTCTTCAGATCATTGAAGAATTTGCAGGCGTACTGCCATTTGACGATAAGGCTTCTCCGGAAGTTATTAAAAGGGAATTCGGTCTCAGCAAGAATGCCTTTAAACGTGCAGTAGGCCATCTTCTGAAAGAAGGAAAGGTAGAAATAAGAGACCGGAGGATTTATCAGGTAAAAAAATAAGGAGCGTACTATGAATTTTACACATCTTCATGTCCATACAGAATACAGTCTTCTGGACGGTTCCAATAAGATCCAGGAGTATGTGTCCAGAGTGAAGGAACTTGGAATGGACAGTGCGGCTATTACGGACCATGGTGTTATGTATGGTGTGATCGATTTTTACAGAGCATGTAAAGCCGCAGGAATTAATCCGATACTGGGCTGTGAGGTTTATGTGGCTCCGGGTTCCAGATTTGAAAAGGAAACGGGAACAGGTGATGACCGTTATTATCATCTGGTACTTCTTGCAGAAAATAATCAGGGTTACAGCAATCTGATGAAGATTGTTTCCAAAGGATTTGTAGAGGGATTTTATTATAAACCGAGAGTGGATCTGGAGATTCTGGAAAAATATCACGAAGGGATCATTGCTTTAAGTGCCTGCCTTGCAGGAGAGGTGGCCAAGTATCTTATCAGAGGAATGTATGAGGATGCAAAGGCAGCGGCTCTCCGTTATCAGGATATTTTTGGAAAAGGAAATTTCTTTCTGGAAATGCAGGATCATGGAATTCCTGAACAGCAGACAGTGAACCAGCAGCTTCTTAAAATGCATAAGGAAACAGGCATCGATCTGGTGGTGACCAATGACGTCCATTATACACTTGCGGAGGATGCGCAGCCTCATGATGTACTTCTTTGCCTTCAAACAGGAAAGAAGCTTGCAGATGAGGATCGTATGCGGTATGAGGGCGGCCAGTATTATGTGAAATCTCCTCAGGAGATGGAAATGCTCTTTCCCTATGCCACAGAGGCTTTGGAAAATACACATAAGATTTCAGAAAGATGCCATGTAGAGATTGAATTTGGTGTGACTAAGCTTCCAAAATATGATGTGCCAGAGGGTTATACCTCATGGGAATATTTGAATAAACTCTGCTTTGAGGGTCTGGAAGAGCGTTATGAGCCTGTTACAGAGGAACTTCGGGAAAGACTGGATTACGAGCTGTCCACCATAAAAAACATGGGATATGTGGACTATTTTCTAATTGTATGGGATTTTATCAAATATGCCCGGGATCATGACATTATGGTAGGTCCGGGACGTGGATCTGCAGCAGGAAGCCTTGTGGCGTATACACTGGGGATCACTCAGCTTGATCCGATTCGATACGATCTTCTTTTTGAACGTTTCCTGAATCCGGAACGAGTTTCCATGCCGGATATTGATGTGGATTTCTGTTTTGAAAGACGACAGGAAGTTATTGATTATGTTGTCCGTAAATATGGCAAGGACCGGGTGGTTCAGATCGTTACCTTTGGTACGCTTGCGGCAAGAGGTGTAATCCGCGATGTAGGCCGTGTTCTGGACATGCCTTATGCTCAGGTGGACATTATTGCAAAAATGATCCCTCAGGAACTGAATATCACCATAGATAAAGCGCTTCAGATGAATCCGGAACTGCGTAAGGCATATGAGGAGCAGGAGGATATCCACAGCCTTATAGATACTGCCAAGCGCCTGGAGGGGCTTCCCCGTCATACGTCCATGCATGCGGCAGGGGTGGTGATCAGCCAGAAGGATGTAGATGAATATGTGCCGTTATCCAGAGCTCAGGACGGCTCTATTACCACCCAGTTTACTATGACAACTCTGGAGGAACTGGGACTTCTGAAAATGGACTTTCTGGGACTTCGTACCCTCACAGTAATTCAAAACGCAGTGCAGCAAATTCAGCGCAGTACAGGTGTCCTGCTGGATATGCAGAAAATCGATTATAACGATAAGAAGGTATTGGATTCTCTGGGAACCGGCAGATCTGATGGAGTGTTTCAGCTGGAAAGTGCGGGAATGAAAAATTTCATGAAAGAATTGAAACCTCAGAGTCTTGAGGATGTGATCGCAGGAATTTCTCTGTACCGTCCGGGCCCCATGGATTTTATTCCTCAGTATATTCGGGGCAAAAACCGCCCGGACACCATTAAGTATGACTGTCCTCAGCTGGAACCGATACTGAAGCCTACCTATGGATGCATTGTATATCAGGAGCAGGTTATGCAGATTGTACGTAATCTGGCAGGCTATACTCTTGGGCGAAGTGATCTGGTGCGTCGTGCCATGTCTAAAAAGAAAGCCTCTGTTATGGAAAAAGAGAGGCAGAATTTTGTGTACGGCAATCCGGAAGAAGGAGTTCCCGGCTGTATTGCCAATGGAATTTCGGAAAAGGTGGCAAACAAGATCTATGACGACATGATCGATTTTGCCAAATATGCATTTAACAAATCTCATGCGGCAGCCTATGCGGTGGTTTCTTATCAGACTGCGTATCTGAAGTATTACTATCCGGTAGAATTTATGGCAGCTCTTATGACGTCAGTGATCGAAATGCCAAATAAGGTTTCAGAATATATTCAGGTATGCCGTCAGATGGGGATCCGGATCCTTCCGCCGGATGTAAACAGGGGAAGATATGGATTTTCTGTGGATAACGGAGCTATCCGTTATGGACTTTCTGCAATTAAAAGTGTCGGACGTCCGGTGATTGAAGCCCTTGTAGAGGAGCGGGAAGAAAGAGGAGAATATACTTCGCTGAAAGATTTTGTTCAGAGGCTGACCGGAGTTGTAAATAAACGTGCTATCGAAAACTTCATCAAAGCAGGGGCTCTGGACTGCCTGGAAGGCAATCGCCGCCAGAAAATGACTGTTTACAGTCAGATTGTGGACAGCATTGCACAGGACAAAAAGACAACGATAGCAGGACAGATGAGTCTGTTTGATTTTGCAGAAGAGGATGTAAAAAAGGATTTTGAGATTCGAATGCCGAATGTAGGAGAGTATGATAAGGAAACACTTCTTTCCTATGAAAAGGAGGTACTTGGAATTTACCTCAGCGGACATCCTCTGGAGCAGTATCGGGATGTTATGGAAAAAACTATTTCTGCCAGAACAACAGACCTTCAGCCAGAAGAGGAAAGCGGCATTGCCAGGATCACAGATGGACAGAAAGTGATCATTGGTGGAATGATCGTGGATAAAACGATCAAATATACAAAGAATAATAAGGTCATGGCCTTTTTCACCCTGGAAGATCTGGTGGGAACAGCAGAAGTGGTAGTGTTCCCAAGAGACTATGAAAAATGGCAGCGGTATCTGAATGAAGAGGCAAAGCTTTTTGTCCAGGGACGGGTAGATGCAGGCGATGACAGAGGGGCAAAGATCATTTTGGAAAAAGTAAGGTCTTTTGAGGAAATACCCAGGGAACTGTGGATCCAGTTTAAAGATCGGGAGGATTATGGACGGCAAGAAGCCGGACTTCTGGAGGATCTGCGAAAATCTCCGGGTACCAGCAGTGTGGTTATTTATCTGAAAGATGTAAATGCCATGAAGCGTCTGCCTGCCGGATATCAGGTACAGATCAGTGAAGCCTGGGAGCAGGAGATGGCGCAAAAATATGGATCATCCAATATTAAAGTTGTGCAAAGAGTATTGAAAAACTTGTAAAAATGCTATAAACTATAACCGAATATGTGTAAAACAGATGAGATTTTCTGCACTGGCAGCAGAAAATCTGGAAAATGGAGGAATAAAATCATGGCAGAAAACAAGATCAAAACCATTGGTGTATTGACCAGCGGCGGTGATGCGCCGGGAATGAATGCTGCGATTCGTGCTGTAGTCAGAAGAGGTTTGAGCAGCGGATTGAATGTAAAAGGTATTTATAAAGGTTATAATGGGCTTTTAAACGAGGAAATCATAGATATGTCTGCCAAAGATGTATCAGATACCATTGAGCGCGGAGGTACCATCCTGTATACTGCACGCTGTGCAGAGTTCCGTACTCCGGAAGGACAGGAGCGCGGTGCAAAAATCTGCAGAAAGCATGGGATCGACGGCCTTGTTGTAATCGGTGGAGACGGTTCCTTTGCAGGTGCTCAGAAGCTTGCAAACCTGGGAATTAATACCATCGGCGTTCCGGGAACCATTGACCTGGACATTGCCTGTACTGAGTATACCATTGGCTTTGATACAGCCGTGAATACAGCTATGGAAGCAATTGATAAAGTCCGGGATACTTCAACTTCCCATGAGAGATGCAGTATTATTGAGGTTATGGGACGTAATGCAGGATATCTTGCCATGTGGTGCGGTATTGCCAACGGTGCAGAAGATGTTCTGATTCCGGAGAAGTATGATTATGATGAGCAGAAGCTGATCAACAATATCATTGCCAGCCGTAAGGCGGGAAAGAAGCATCATATCATTGTAAATGCAGAGGGTATCGGCCATTCAGAGGCCATGGCAAAGCGTATTGAAGCGGCTACAGGAATTGAAACACGTGCCACTATTCTTGGCCACATGCAGCGCGGCGGAAGTCCTACATGTAAAGACCGTGTTTATGCTTCCATGATGGGAGCGCTTGCCGTGGATCTTCTGGTACAGGGCAAAACCTGTCGTGTAGTAGGATATCGTCATGGAGAGTTTATTGATTTTGATATCAATGAGGCTCTTGCAATGAAGAAGGACGTTTCTCCGTATATGTGGGAAGTATGCAATTCTCTTTCTCATAATTACAAAAAACAGTAAGCAAGATACAACGGAGGTCACCATCAGGGGGCCTCTCTTGTGTATAAAGGAGTTTTACGAATGATCACCAGTTTGCAGAATAGTCAGGTAAAAAATATCATTAAGCTGAATCAGAAGGCAAAGGCCCGGAAAGACCAGGGACTTTTTATTGCAGAAGGAAGGAAGATGTTTCTGGAGGCACCGCTTTCCTGGATCGATAAAGTTTATGTGGCAGAATCCATGGAAGAGGATTCTGAAGTAATGGAAAAGGCGTCCAAAACATCCTGGGAGACGGTTGCAGATTCTGTTTTCCGCCAGATGAGTGATACGCAGACTCCTCAGGGGGTGCTGACAGTTCTGCGTAAGCCGGCCTATCGTATTGAGGACATTGTGGAAAAAGAAAATCCTATGATCGTAGTCCTGGAAGACCTTCAGGATCCGGGAAATGCGGGAACTATTTTCCGAACAGCAGAAGGGGCTGGTGTTGATGGAGTATTTCTTACAAAAACCTGTGTGGATATTACCAATCCAAAGGTGATCCGTGCAACCATGGGTTCTGTGTACAGAATGCCTTTTGTATATGTAGAAGATGTGGTATCATTAAAAGAAAAACTTCAGGGCAGAGGTATCCGCTTTTTTGCTGCACATCTACAGGGCAAAAATGCATATCATGAGGAATCTTATCAGAAAGGAACGGCATTTCTTATTGGAAATGAAGGAAAGGGTCTGACAGAACAGGCTGCGGAAGCAGCAGACTGTCTGATACGGATTCCTATGTGCGGTCAGCTGGAATCTCTTAATGCAGCCATGGCAGCTGGGATATTGATGTACGAGGCTGCAAGACAGAGAAGAGGGTAAGATTTATCAGCCTGTGCTATCTGAAATATTTTTGGAAAGGAGGAGCTTTATGGACTTTGTTATGGGGCCTTTTATATGGCTGGGACTTGTTGCAGTTCTTCTGGTCATTGAAGCACTTACCGTAGGCCTGACTACCATCTGGTTTGCCGGAGGGGCACTTGCAGCAGCAATTGCCGCATGGGCAGGAGCCGGACAGATTGTACAGTGGATTCTGTTCATAGTGGTGTCTTTGGTGCTTCTGATCTTTACCAGACCGGTTGCAGTCCGGTATATGAACAGAGGAGTAGAAAAGACTAATGTGGAACGTCTGATCGGACAAAAAGCAATTGTTATCCAAAAAGTAGATAATCTGGCTCAGACAGGACAGGTCAGAGTTGGTGATGTGGAATGGATGGCAAGAACAAAGTCTGATGATGTTCAGATTCCGGAGAAAGCAGTTGCAGTGATCAAAGAAGTACAGGGTGTAAAATTAATTGTAGAAGAAGTTAAGGAGGGTTAAATTATGGGATTTTTGATTTTTGTTATCATTGTAGGAATTCTTGCGCTACTTGTTGCAGCTTCCTGTATCAAAATCGTGCCTCAGGCATATGCAATCGTCCTGGAACGTCTGGGTGCTTACAAAACAACCTGGAATACAGGAATCCATTTTAAAATGCCTTTTATTGAGCGTGTTGCCCGTAAAGTAAACCTGAAAGAGCAGGTAGTGGATTTCCCGCCTCAGCCGGTTATTACCAAGGATAATGTTACTATGCAGATCGATACAGTTGTATTTTTCCAGATCACAGATCCGAAGCTTTTTGCCTATGGAGTGGAAAATCCTATTATGGCAATTGAGAATCTTTCTGCTACAACGCTTAGAAATATCATCGGCGACATGGAACTTGACGAAACTCTTACCTCCCGAGAGGTGATCAATACAAGAATGAGAGCGTCTCTGGACGTTGCTACAGATCCATGGGGCATCAAGGTAAACCGTGTGGAGCTTAAAAATATCATTCCTCCGGCAGCAATCCAGGATGCTATGGAGAAACAGATGAAGGCAGAACGTGAACGCCGTGAAGCAATTCTTATTGCAGAAGGTGAGAAGAGATCCACAATTCTTGTTGCAGAAGGTAAGAAACAGTCGGCTATTTTGGATGCAGAGGCAGAAAAACAGGCGGCGATCCTTCGTGCAGAAGCTCAGAAAGAACGTATGATCAAGGAAGCAGAAGGCCAGGCAGAGGCAGTGCTTAAAGTGCAGAATGCCAATGCGGAAGGTATTCGTATGATCAGAGAGGCCGGTGCAGATCAGGCGGTTCTTACTTTGAAGAGTCTGGAAGCATTTGCAAAGGCTGCTGACGGAAGAGCGACCAAGATCATTATTCCTTCAGAACTGCAGGGAATAGCAGGTCTTGCAGCATCTCTGAAAGAATTTGTGACAGACGATAAAAAAGAGCTGTTAGAAAAGACAACTCCGGATCAGAAGTAAAAAGAGCTTCGAATCACAGTTGTTTAAGGTATGAGGAGAGGATTATTATGAACTTAAAGGGAAGAAATTTTTTAACACTGAAGGACTTTACATCGGATGAGATCACATATCTTATCGATCTTGCTGCAGATCTTAAGGCAAAGAAAAAGGCAGGGGAACTCCATGAATATTATAAGGGAAAAAATATCGCTTTGATCTTTGAGAAAACAAGTACCAGAACCCGCTGTGCTTTTGAGGTTGCGGCCCATGATCTTGGAATGGGAAGTACCTATCTGGATCCTTCGGGATCTCAGATCGGTAAAAAAGAAAGTATTGCCGATACGGCAAGAGTTCTTGGAAGAATGTATGACGGGATCGAATACAGAGGATTTGGGCAGGAGATCGTGGAAGATCTGGCAAAATATGCAGGAGTTCCTGTATGGAATGGTCTTACCAATGAATATCATCCTACCCAGATGCTTGCAGATATGCTGACTATCCGTGAACATTTCGGACATCTGGAAGGTATCCGACTGGTATATATGGGCGATGCCCGTTATAATATGGGAAATTCTCTGATGATCGCCTGCGCGAAACTGGGTATGCATTTTGTGGCATGTACTACGGAGAAATATTTTCCTAATGAGGAACTTGTGGAGCTTTGCAAAGGCTATGCGGCACAGTCCGGCGGAAGCATTACACTTACTGAGGATGTGGAAAAAGGAACAAAAGGCGCTGATGTGATCTATACAGATGTATGGGTATCCATGGGAGAGCCGGATGAAGTGTGGGAAGAACGTATCCGTGAGCTGACACCTTATAAGGTAACAAAGGATGTTATGGAGAACGCAGGTGAAAAGGCTATTTTCCTTCACTGCCTTCCGGCATTCCATGATCTGAAAACAAAGATCGGCAAGGAAATGGGAGAAAGATTCCATCTGACAGACATGGAAGTGACAGACGAGGTTTTTGAGTCTGCTCAGTCTCATGTGTTTGATGAAGCAGAAAACCGTATGCACACCATCAAAGCTGTGATGGTAGCTACTCTGGGAGAGCCGGAGAACAGATAATGTACGATCAGAAAACAATTTTAAAAAAGATCAGAACAAAATGGGCGGGCAACACCGTCCATTTTGCAAAAGAAACAGATTCTACAAATGAATGGATCAAAAGACTGTCACAGAACGGGGCACCGCATGGTACTTTGGCTGTGGCAGAATTTCAGTCAGCAGGAAAAGGCCGTCTGGGAAGAAGCTGGCAGGCTGGAACTGGAAGTTCTGTTATGATGTCACTGCTGTTAAGACCGGATTTTGAACCACAGAATGCTTCTATGCTGACTCTGGTTATGGGAGTAAGTGTGGCGCAGGCGATAGAAAAACTGGGAGTTGATGTTTCTATCAAATGGCCAAATGACGTGGTGGTTTCCCGCAAAAAGATCTGTGGGATCCTGACAGAAATGCGTCTGGATGGAATGAAAATACGGGATGTGATCATTGGTACGGGAATCAATGTGGATCAGGAGTACATAGCTCCGGAACTTCAGGATAAAGCGACTTCTCTTTATCTGGAAACGGGAAAACATTATGAACGCACTGATCTGATCAGCCTTGTAATGGAAGCGTTTGAAGAAAATTATGAAAAGTTTATACAAACCTGTGATCTCTCTGAAATGCTTAATGAATATAACCGCCTTTTGGCCAACAGAGATCAGCAGGTGCGAATTCTTGATCAGAAAGAGCCATGGGAGGGGACTGCTATGGGAATCAATGAGCAGGGTGAACTTTTGGTGAAGGATAGAGAAGACAGAATAAGAACAGTCAGGGCAGGAGAGGTTTCAGTAAGAGGATTGTATTCTTATGTATAAGTCTGTTGTGAGGCCGACTGCCTGGAAATCTGTATTATTTATAGATGTTTTGACAGATAAAGGAGGCATGTTTAATTATGTATCAGGATAAGATCGTGCTCTGCGGCGCAAGTGCCTATGAGCAAAAATATTATTTTAATCAGGATTTTAACTCTCTTCCCGAGGCAGTAAAGCAAGAACTTCAGATTATGTGTGTTCTTTATACAGAAGAGATTGGTGGAATCCTGACATTGGAATTTGATGATGATGGAAATCTTCAGTTTAAAACAGAAGCACTGGATGCAGATGCCATGTATGATGAGATTGGAAGTGTTTTGAAGATCAAGAAGATTCAGGAAGAGAAAAGGGAGCTTCTGGAATCTCTGGAAATGTATTATCGTGTTTTCTTTCTGGGAGAAACACCGGAAGAAAATGGTTTAGAAGAGAAATCCACAGACAGCGGAAAGCTTTTCGGGGATTCTGTGGATAACGGAGTCTGATTTATGGAAATGCGGTGGAAAATCGGCGGTGTAGAAATAGATAATCCATTTGTGCTGGCTCCAATGGCAGGGGTGACAGATCTGCCTTTTCGTAAACTCTGTAAAGAACAGGGGGCAGGTCTGATCTGTACAGAAATGGTCAGTGCGAAAGCAATTTCTTTCCATAACAAAAACACAGAAGCGCTGATGGAAATCGATCCCTCAGAGCATCCGGTGTCTCTTCAGCTGTTTGGCAGTGAACCGGAGCTGATGGCAGAGGTTGCCAAAAGTATAGAGGACAGACCTTTTGAGATCCTGGATATCAATATGGGATGCCCGGTGCCTAAGGTAGTCAATAATGGAGAAGGATCAGCTCTTTTGAAGGATCCGAAGTTAATCGGAAAAATTATAAAGGCAGTATCAGGTGCAGTGCAAAAGCCGGTGACGGCAAAGATGCGTATTGGATTTGAAGGATATCCTGTAGATCCGGTGGAAATTGCAAAGATCATGGAAGATTCCGGTGCGGCAGCGATTGCTGTTCATGGAAGAACCCGACAACAATATTATTCCGGTCAGGCAGATTGGGATACCATACGAAAAGTAAAAGAAGCTGTCCGGATACCGGTGATTGGAAACGGGGATGTGGATTCTCCGGAAAAAGCAGAAGCTCTTTTGAAAGAAACCGGATGTGATGGGGTAATGATTGGTCGTGCAGTAAGAGGAAATCCTTGGATTTTTCGTGAATTGAATCATTATTTTCAGACAGGAGAAAAGCTTCAGCGGCCTTCTGCAGAAGAAATCAGGGAGATGATCTTGCGACATGCCCGTATGCAGATCGAAAAGAAAGGTGAGTTTACCGGAATACGGGAAATGCGTAAGCATGTAGCCTGGTATACGGCAGGTATGCGCCACAGCGCAGCTCTTCGCAGAGAATCAAATTTAATTGCGGATTATCGGGAGCTGGAAGTGCTGCTTGATCATCTGAAAGATTAAAAAAACAGCCGTCGGTTATTGCCGATGGCTGTTTTTAAATATTTTAGATACCTGATGTAAGGAAGATCCTGCGATTGTATTTTTTCAGGACAACGGCTAAAATACTTCCAAGAACTCCGCAGGAAATAATTTCTCCAATTCCTACAGTTGCCATTAAAAACGGGATAGGGAGAAGAACTCCGTAGGCAAATCGGAGAACAAAAGGAACTACCAGAGTGTTTGCCAAGATAGGAGGCAGTACCGCCAGCTTCTGGAAATGATTTCTCATGGCATAAGTTCCAACAGCACCGATTAGAGTTGCGAGACTTCCGCAGATGATATCCGGCAGAACTGCTCCCCCGAGGATGTTGCCGATCAGACATCCCACAAACAGTCCGGGGATGGCTGCCGGAGTAAAGATTGGAAGGATCGTCAGCATTTCTGCAATACGGATCTGAATTTCTCCGAAGCTGATAGGGGCAAACAGTGCTGTGAGCACCACATAGATGGCTGCGATCATGGCAGCCTGGGTCAGGTAAGATACATTTTTGTCTTTCATATTCTGTTTTCTCTCCTTTAGTTTTGTTTTACGTGTGGAAGGTCACGAACACACGATTCATTTTACGCCGGGAATCGGCGAAAGCCCTGTAAGACCTTGTTTTTGCGGGCTTTTAACGTGAGCTAGTATAGCACAGATTTTTGGTGGATGCAAGGAGCTGACAAAAGAAAAACACAGTTATCCTTCTGAACGTTAAACTCCCGGGTTTTATGCTTGACAATAAAGGCAGATTTGGGTATAATACTAAAATTGTGAATATCCTAGAATAATACTGCCTTTCAGGCGGTAAAATGTATCTGGGAGTAAGGTCCAATAGCACTATAGATATGAAAGGGAGTAAGGTAATATGGAAGAAAAGAAAAACTTACTAACCTATGCAGGACTTAAAAAATTAGAGGAAGAGCTGCATGATTTAAAGGTAGTAAAAAGAAAAGAAGTAGCAGAAAAGATCAAAGAAGCCAGAGAGCAGGGTGATCTTTCTGAGAATGCTGAATACGATGCAGCGAAGGATGAGCAGAGAGATATCGAGGCACGTATTGAAGAGATTGAAAAAATCCTCAAAAACGCAGAAGTGGTTGTAGAAGATGAAGTAGATCTGGATCGAATCAACGTTGGCTGCAAGGTCAAGGTCTATGATTATGAATTTGAAGAAGAAATGGAACTGAAGATTGTAGGTTCCACAGAAGCAAACAGTCTGGAAGGCAAGATTTCCAATGAATCTCCTGTAGGAAAAGCGCTGATCGGTGCACATACAGGTGATGAAGTAGAAGTTGAGATGCCAACTGGAATCATGAAATACAAAGTGCTTGAAATCCAGAGAAATGTGTAGCGAGGAAGAAAAGAAAGCACGAACGAAGTGAGTATTTTCTTTTACCCGAGCGTACATCGACGAAATAAGAAGTCCGTAAGGACGACCCCTGCGAAGCAGGGAGATTTTGGAGATGAGAGGAAGAAAAGAAAGCACGAAGGAAGTAAATACAGAATATTTATAAAAACAAGGAGGCACGGAAGTGGCAGAACAGAAGAAGCAGCAGGAGCAGGATCTGAACCAGTTGCTGAAGGTCCGCCGGGAAAAGCTGGCAGATCTGCAGGCAAACGGAAAAGACCCGTTCAAAATCGTAAAATATGATGTGACACATCATAGCCAGGAAATTAAAGATCATTTTGAAGAGCTTGAAAATCAGACAGTTACAATAGCGGGCCGAATGATGTCCAAACGTGTAATGGGTAAAGCTTCTTTTTGTCATGTGCAGGATCTGGAAGGAAGTATCCAGTCCTATGTGGCAAGAGACAGTCTGGGAGAGGAAGCTTATAAGGATTTCAAAAAACTTGACGTAGGTGATGTGATCGGCATCAGAGGAGAAGTTTTCCGCACAAAAACAGGGGAAATCTCCATTCACGCTTCAGAAGTGACTCTGCTGTCCAAGAGCCTCCAGATCCTTCCGGAAAAATTCCATGGTCTGACAAACACAGATCTCCGCTATCGTCAGAGATATGTAGACCTTATTATGAATCCGGAAGTAAAGGATACATTTATCAAACGTTCTAAAATTCTTAGTGCGATCCGTACCTATCTGGCAGGAGAAGGCTTTATGGAGGTAGAAACTCCTATGCTGGTTTCCAATGCAGGCGGTGCTGCAGCAAGACCGTTTGAAACACATTTTAATGCCCTTGATGAGGATCTGAAGCTTCGTATTTCTCTGGAGCTTTATCTGAAACGTCTGATCGTAGGCGGACTTGAGAAGGTATATGAGATTGGCCGTGTATTCCGTAATGAGGGTCTTGATACCCGTCATAATCCGGAGTTTACACTGATGGAACTTTACCAGGCATACACAGATTATCACGGCATGATGGATCTGACAGAAAATCTTTA
>Scooby_p1__coassemble_219_pt1 | contig 36654 bp, 30 predicted proteins | sample Scooby_p1__metabat2_low_PE_039 | metagenome-assembled genome bin Scooby_p1
TTGTCATCCCAGCCATGCTCGTCATCACCGATCAGGAGACGTTTCGGGTCTGTGGAAAGAGTTGTTTTACCTGTTCCGGAAAGGCCGAAGAAGATAGCTGTGTTTTCACCGTTCATATCCGTGTTTGCAGAGCAGTGCATGGAAGCAATGCCTTTAAGCGGCAGATAGTAGTTCATCATGGAGAACATACCTTTTTTCATTTCTCCGCCGTACCATGTGTTCAGGATAACCTGCTCACGGCTTGTGATGTTGAAAAGAACTGCTGTCTCAGAGTTAAGACCAAGTTCTTTGTAGTTTTCTACTTTAGCCTTGGATGCGTTGTATACTACGAAATCCGGCTCAAAGTTCTCAAGCTCTTCCTCGGTAGGAATAATGAACATGTTTGTTACGAAATGTGCCTGCCAAGCTACTTCAACGATGAAACGGATAGCCATACGTGTGTCGTGGTTAGCACCGCAGAAAGCATCTACTACGAAAAGTCTCTTGTTGGAGAGCTCTTTCAGAGCAAGCGCTTTACAGCTGTTCCATGCTTCCTGGGAAGCTGGATGGTTGTCGTTTTTGTACTCATCGGAAGTCCACCATACAGTATCTTTGGAGTTTTCATCCATAACGATGAATTTGTCTTTAGGTGAACGGCCGGTATAGATACCAGTCATAACGTTGACTGCGCCAAGTTCACTTTCCTGACCTTTTTCAAAGCCTTCAAGCTCCGGTTTTGTTTCCTCTTCGAATAACATTTCATAAGAAGGATTGTGTACGATTTCTGTGGTTCCGGTAATGCCGTACTTAGTTAAATCAATTTTTGCCATCTTACATTTACCTCTTTTCTTAAAATAGTAATAGGATAACAGCCTGACTGTCAGACCTTATGTTATCTTGTGAAAGAAGTGGAACTATAGCTTTCCTCTATATATTATACATAAAAACAGGACAAAAGCAATAAAAAATACTTAATAAATAATTTTTTAACAAAGTGGACACAGGTATCTTTTACATTATTTTTTTCAGGAATGAAAAATCATCAGGAAGAGGGGCTTCTATAGAAATTTCATTATTTTTAAAGGGATGAAAAAAGCTGACATGCCATGCATGAAGTGCTGCTCTGCAAAAGTACGGGGCATTATCTGAAAAGGCTTCTCCATAAAGCGTATCTCCGATCAGAGGATGACCAATGGTCTTCATATGGATACGTATCTGGTGTGTCCGTCCGGTTTCCAGAAAAAGAGAGACCAAGGACCATTGAGAAGTACTGTGCAGCACCTGAAAGTGGGTGACTGCAGGACGACTGTCCGGAGCCAGCTTATCCTGCTGAGAAAAACATTTCATTTTTCTGGAATCGTCAGGATCCGGTCCTATGGGCAAGGAAATTGTGTGCCGGCTGTTTTCCGGAAATGATCCGGACAGGACAGCCAGATACTCCTTATGATATTCTCCTGTATTCTGCTGTGACTGAAGTCTTGCAGCACAGGTTTTATTTTTGGCAAAAATAACGATACCCGAGGTCTCACGATCCAGTCGTCCCATAGAGCGGACGGTGACAGCCTCCCCCTTCTGACGCAGATACCAGTAGACCTGATTGGAAAGGGTGTCCCTGTAGTGCCTGCCCGAAGGATGGGTGACAATGCCGGAAGGCTTGTTAACAGCGAGAAGATCCTGATCCTCGTACAAAATACGAACAGGAGAAAGCTCTGTGGAAGGAAGTTTCAGGTGAGAAGAACCCTGGGAAGGCGCCTCAAGGCATACAGAAAGGATATCTCCGGCGGATACGGATTTAGATACGCGGCATTGGACGCCATTACAGAGGATACCTTCGGGGCGGAATTTTGCACGGGAGATTTGTTTTTTTGTAAGTCCGGCCTGAACTTGAAGGATTTTACCTGCAGTTGCCGGAAGATGTTGTTTTTCTACTATTAATTTCAGGATATGTTCCATGTGAGCCCTCCGAGATTTGTAATGAACCAGAACAAAAAAATCCGAAACCACTGATTCAGTGATTCCGGATTTTTTTAGCAGGGGATGAGAGAATCGAACTCCCACCAAAGGTTTTGGAGACCCCTATCATACCATTTGACCAATCCCCTTTATTTGTACCGAACAAATAACATTATACATGAATAAATATCATTTGTCAAGCGGAGATGGAGGGATTTGAACCCTCGCACCGGTTGCCCGGCCTACCGCATTTCGAGTGCGGACCCTTCAGCCACTTGGGTACATCTCCAGGATCATTTTTATGACCAGTTATCATTATATCGGCTGAAAGAAGGAAAGTCAAATTTTTTTTGGTATATGTTTCTTGACGAAGGAGTAAAGCTATAATATGATAAGAAGAAAACCAGAGCGTGAAGAGATTACAGGAGGAGCTATGGATATAAAAAAAGAGGCTATTTTAAAGGCTGCCGGGGATCTGACAGAGAATTATGACAGAGAAGAACTGTTTATGCCGAAAAATGGAAGAAGTCTTCCAAACAGAGCAGTGATCATAGATCTGGTGAGAGATCTTCGGGCGGTCATCTTCCCGGGATATTTCGGAGAGGATACAGCGGCAAGAATTTTTCCTGAGCAGTTTACGGCATATCTTTTGAATGACTATTATGACAGGTTAAAATATCAGGTAGAGATTGCATTTCTTTATGCAGATCAGCAGCTTCAGAAGGAAAAAGCTGAAAAAAGGGCAGAGGAAATCTGCAGCAGTTTCTTTAGAAAGCTTCCGGAGGTACAGAGACGACTTCTGAAGGATGTACAGGCTGGCTTTGACGGCGACCCTGCGGCAAAAAGTAAAGAAGAGATTATTTCTTCTTATCCGGGTCTGTTTGCCATTTATGTATATCGTCTGGCTCATATACTGTATCTGGATAAGGTGCCGTATATCCCGCGTATTATGACCGAGTATGCTCATGGCAGAACCGGGATTGATATTAACCCGGGAGCAGAGATAGGAGATTATTTCTTTATAGACCATGGTACTGGGGTAGTAATCGGTGAGACCACGGAAATCGGCAATAATGTGAAATTGTATCAGGGTGTGACCTTGGGTGCTCTTTCCACGAGACAGGGCCAGCAGCTTGCAGATGTGAAACGTCATCCTACCATCCGAGACAATGTGACTATCTATTCCAATTCCACAGTTTTGGGAGGAGAGACTGTGATCGGAGAAAATACGATTATTGGAGGAAATACGTTTATCACTTCTTCCATTCCGGCCAATACAAAGGTCAGCGCCAAGAGTCCGGAACTTGTGATCAAACAGCCCAAAAATACGGTGTCACAGGCGGCTGTATGGGACTGGGAAAATTAATTTAAAAAAAATAAAACTTTTTTTCAAAAAGGTGTTGACAAATATATAAAAGTGATATATACTCAGTATCGTTGTAGCGAACAACACAACAACACAGCGGTACACGCGGGTGTAGTTCAATGGTAGAACACCAGCCTTCCAAGCTGGATACGTGGGTTCGATTCCCATCACCCGCTTATGCGATAGTGGCGTAGTTGGTAACGCGCGACCTTGCCAAGGTCGAGACCGCGGGTTCGAGCCCCGTCTATCGCTCTTGAGAGTCAGGAAAAATCCTGACTCTTTTTTTGTCAGAAAAGCAGTACATTTTGTACTGACTTTCCTGGTTATAGAGTTTGAAGTGAACTTGTCCGATTTGTTAAAAATATTCCAAGAGCAATAAATCTTAATGATCTTTTAGCTGATATGCAACCAGGGCTATATTCCAAAATCCCTGTTTGTTCAATTCTCTTTCACAGTCTCTTATTTTTTTTACACAGGTATCCGGAAGATCTGCAATTGATGATTCAGGAAAAGAAGCTGGATTGTTCGTTTTTTCTGATGTGTTCATGATACCTCCTGTTTCTCGCGATCCACTAGACCATAGAAGGAAAGAAGATACAGACCGCACAAACCTACCAGTCCATAGATGATTCGAGATATCCAGCTCATACTTCCAAAGAGAAGAGAAACGAGGTTCAGATCAAAGAAGCCGATTAGTCCCCAGTTGACTGCACCAATAACTGCGATCGTAAGTGAAAAATAATTTAAAAATTTATTATTCATATGTCACCATCCTTTCATGAACTTAGTATTTCGAAAAGTAAAAAAAATATTCGCAGCAATTTCTGCTGCGAATACAAAAATATATTTTTATTTTATTTTGATGATCTGGGAAGTAATGGTTCCGCCTCCAAAACTAAAGGCTTCTCCGGCTTCGAGAGTTACATCTGTTTCATCTGCAAGGGCAAATGCCTGGCATACGGTAACTGCCTGTCCAGGCTGGACCTCTGCCATAAACTGATCGATGGCATTGTCATCAGATTCCGGAATAGCAGCTGTAAGAGGCTGTCCGTTCTGATATGCCTGGAGATTTACGTCTACCATGGCGCTGGATACAGAAGAACCGTTGTTGCTGTAATCGTAATAAACGAGAAGACAGGGAGCTCCGGAAACATCTTTTGCCACACGGTGCTGTTTGTAATGGATTGTGAATTTGTCATTGCTCATATCTATAGTGCTGGCAGAGTCGGTAGTTTGTGCAGTCTGTTCCTGCTGGGAATCGGAAGTTTCCATTTCTACCAGCGATTGATTGATCTCGTCCTGTACATTGGTAAAGTTTGCTGACATAAATTTTACGGTTTCTGCATCCAGAGAAACAATTTTCCAATAGCCGCCTGCTTTGATCAGAGGATAGGTGATTTCGGTTTCTGCAAATTTATCTTGCACAGTTCCTGCTTTTTCTTCCAGAAGTGCTGCAAGCTTCTGCTGAGTCTGCTCCTCGGTAAGTTCTTCTCCGGAAAAGGCTGTAGAGACAATCTGTTTCAGGAATTCTGTAATGGTTTCTTTGTAAATATCAGAACCGTCGATATAGCGGATCTTTGCTGTGACATTAGCAGTTCCATTGGCGAGACTGAAAGAAGTTTTCTTAATCTCAAAGGTCATTTTTTGATTTACATTCTGAAAAAATGCAGTATATGCATTGTTAGTGATATCTGCATTGTCCAGAGCTGACATATCATTGCTTTGGAGCTGAGATTTCATTCCGTCAAAGTTCAGTTTCTGGATATCCCCAAGAAATGTTTTAACAGTATTTATGGGCTTCTGACGCTCCATAAAATAATATCCGACACCTCCGGCAGCCGCCAGGATCAGTACTGTCAGAAAGATGATCAATCCTGTTTTTTTTCTTTTTTTCTTGATCGGGGTTTTATGTTCCGGATCATCCGGTATGACTGTTTCAGAAGTACGAGATGATTCTTCAGACTTCTTCAGATTTTCTGTATCCATAGTGCCTCCTTATTTACTTTATGATTCTTATATGATACCCTTTTATTATAGCAGAGCGAGTCCTTATTTGACAAGCATATAAGAAGAGGCAGTGCTTAAGGATGCACAAATTTTTGCTGTGAACTGTGGGGATTACAGACCAGGATGAAGACGGGGATAGAATAGTCCACATACCAGTATATAAAAGGATTTGTCATATGGGCTGGTATGATTGGATATCAGTTGTGACAGATGGCGGGGGGCAATGAGCAGGAGGACATAGTTATGGTAAAAAGATACAGACGTTTTTTCAGATCAGAGGCAGATGGACTGAGGATATCAGTACTGAGTATTTGTCCAGAGGAGCAGCCTTATAAGGGAATCGTGCAGATCGTCCATGGAATGAGCGAGCATAAGGAAAGATATGAGCCATTTATGGAATATATGGCAGCTTTAGGATATATGACGGTAATACATGATCACAGAGGTCATGGACAGAGTGTGAAATCCGGAGATGATCTGGGATATATGTATGGCGGAGGTGCAGATGCCATGCTTGCGGATATCGGAACAGTCAATAAAAATATAAGGGAAATGTTTCCGGATCTTCCATTGCTCCTTTTTGGACACAGTATGGGATCTTTGGCAGTCAGGGCATTTGCAGCGGAGCATGACGATTCCATGGATATGCTGATCGTGTGTGGATCACCCAGTGATCAGAAAGCAAAAACGCTGGGAAAGGTGATCGCAAATGTGGAAGGCAGAATTTTTGGTATGAGGCATAAAAGCCGAATACTGGAATTTTTGTCCTTTGGAACTTTTGCATTGAAATTTTCAGAAGAAAAAAATAAAAACGCCTGGATCTGCTCAGACCCGGATGTATATGAGGCATATTCCAATTCGGAACTTTGTGGATTTACTTTTACAGATGATGCATATCTGGCACTTTTTGATCTGATGAAAAGAGCCTATGATGTCAAGCACTGGCAATGTACAAGACCTGAAATGCCGGTGCTGTTTATCAGCGGTGCGGAAGACCCCTGTCTGGGCAGTGTGCGTCAGTTTGCTTCTGCCGTAAAGAATATGAGAAGTGCAGGATATCGTGATGTGAAGGGAAAGCTTTATCAAGGAATGCGTCATGAAATTTTGAATGAGAAGGATAAAGAAAAGGTATATCATGATATTGCTGTTTATATGAAAAAAAAGGGATTTTAAGGAATAGAAGTACAGTTTTCGTCCATACTATCGGTAAAGAATCGTATGGAGGGTATTAAAGTGAAAAAAATATGGAAAATTCTTTTTTTAGTTCTGATGTTAGTACTTTCCTTTTCGGGATGCAGACAGAAAACTGTACAGAAAGATAACAGAGAACTGGTAAGGACCGGGGAGAAATCCCCGGTTTTCTGTTTTCTGTTTAGAGGGAAATGAAGAATCAAAATGACAATCTTTGCAAAAGGGATTCTCCTTGACCGTCCTGTATAGGATTGGTATAATTAGGCTATTGTACGAAATTTTTTTATACATACAACGAAGGAGAAAATATATGAGAGCAAGCGGTGTTTTAATGGGAATCTCAAGTCTTCCATCTTCTTATGGAATTGGTTGTTTTTCCAGAGAGGCGTATGAATTTGTGGATAAGCTGGCAGAAGCAGGGCAGAAGTATTGGCAGATCCTTCCTCTGGGACCTACAGGCTATGGGGATTCGCCGTATCAGTCCTGTTCTACATTTGCCGGAAATCCTTATTTTATCGATTTGGAAGAACTGATCAGGGAAAATCTTCTTACGAAAGAGGAATGTGATTCCTGTAACTGGGGAGAAGAACCAGGCTATGTGGATTATGAAAAAATGTATAACAACCGTTTTCCTCTTCTGAGAAAGGCATATGAAAGAGCTGACCTGGAACATGACAGCGAGTATCAGGGATTTGTGAGAGAATATCAGATCTGGCTGAAAGATTATGCTCTTTATATGGCGATTAAAAACAGCAGAAACGGGGAAAGCTGGCTGGACTGGCCCGAGGAGCTTCGGGACAGAAATTCAGGATATGTAAGAAAAGCTGAAAATGAACTGTCAGAAGAAGTAGAGTTTTACTGTTTTCAGCAGTATCTTTTTGAAAAGCAGTGGAAAAAACTGAAGAAATATGCCAATAAAAAAGGCATTCGCATTATTGGCGATGTTCCAATCTATGTGGCACTGGACAGTGCAGATGTATGGGCAGATCCAGCGTTGTTCCAGATTGGTGAGGATTATGTGCCAGAGGCAGTGGCAGGATGTCCTCCGGACGCTTTTTCTGCTACAGGGCAGCTGTGGGGAAATCCTCTTTATGACTGGAAAAAACACAAGGCAACAGGCTATGCATGGTGGATTCAGAGAATGACATACTGCATGGAACGTTATGATGTGGCAAGAATTGATCATTTCAGAGGCTTTGACGAATATTATTCCATTCCCTATGGAGATGAAACTGCGGAAAAGGGTCACTGGGAAGATGGCCCGGGACTGGAACTGTTTGAAGTTCTGAAAAAGAATGTTCCGGAGCTTAGAGTGATTGCAGAAGATCTGGGATTTCTTACTGACAGTGTGGTACAGCTGGTGAAGGCTACCGGTTTTCCGGGGATGAAGGTTCTGCAGTTCGCCTTTGACGGAAGCGAGGACAGCAGCTATCTTCCTCATAAATATGAAAAAAATTGTGTCGTATACACAGGAACACATGATAATGAGACTACAAAAGGCTGGCTGGAAGGCCTTCAGGGACATGACAAAGATTTTGTCCGTGCGTATATCAACTGCTATGATAAGCCTGTTAACGACTGCGTATGGGGTCTGATTCGTACTGCGCTTTCCAGCGTGGCAGATCTGGCTGTGATTCCGGTACAGGACTATCTTTGTCTCGGCAATGAGGCAAGAATGAATGCACCGTCTACATTGGGCCTTAACTGGAGATGGAGAATTGACAGGGAAATGCTTTCAGATATAACGATTTATACGATGAGAGAATTGAACCGCATTTACGGACGTCTGCAAAAACCAGAAGAGACGGAGACAAAAGAAGAGGAAAAAGATGTGCATGCAGAAGCAGATCTGTAAAAACAGGAAAGGAACTTTTATTTATGGAGGACAACAAAAAAGAAGAAGTGAAACAGACTCAGGAAACAGAGATTAAGCTGTCTGAGGAAGAAAAGGCAGAAGAAACCAAAACAGAAAATTCGAAGGATCAGGGACTTCCGGGAACAAGTGTGGGACTGATGCTTCTGGCAGGATTTTACCTGGTATATACAGGGTATAAACTTTGCTCCAATGTTCTGGCAGGTGAAGAGGGCGCAAGCTGGGGATTTATGGTAGCCGGAATTGCATTTCTTGTGATTGGTGCCGGAATGCTTTTTGTCAGCGGAAAAAATCTACTCAGGAGAAATCAGGAAAAAAGAGAAGCAGCAGAACAGGAGAGAGAACAGAATCCTCAGCCGGATGCAGAGGAAGCGCCGAAACGGATGAGCATTGCAGAACGTGCCAGACTTGCAGAAAGTGTAGCAGAAAAAGAAGCCCAGGAAGCTTCCGAAAAAGAAAATACAGATACAGAGGATTCTGATCTGGAATAAAATTTCAGGGGGGACAGCCAGCAGCTGTCTCCTTTTTTTACTTAATTAAAAATTTATATTGACAATGGTATTTTCTGGGACTATAATCATACCAACTTAGTTGGTAGGCTGATAAAAAGGAAAGGAGTAACCTTTGTATCGCATAAATGACAGTGGGATAACAATCGCTTACAGCCGGGAGACTTCAATGTCGGAGTCTTGCGGTTTTTAGTTTTTCAGGAGGAGATTATTATGAACGATTACAGATTTGAAACATTACAGCTTCATGTAGGACAGGAAAATCCCGATCCGGCCACGGATGCCCGTGCAGTACCGATCTATGCCACCACTTCTTATGTTTTTAAAAATTCTGCTCATGCGGCGGCGCGGTTTGGTCTTTCCGATGCAGGAAATATTTACGGACGTCTGACAAATTCTACGCAGGATGTTCTGGAACAGCGGATCGCGGCTCTGGAAGGCGGTATAGCTGCCCTTGCCCTTGCTTCCGGCGCAGCGGCAATTTCCTATACGCTTGAGGCTCTGGGGCAGAACGGAGGCCATTTTGTCGCACAGAAAACCATTTATGGTGGCAGCTACAACCTGCTTGCCCATACGCTTCCGAACTTCGGAATTACTGCAACCTTTGTAAATATCCATGATCTTGCAGAAGTAGAGGCGGCAATCAGGGAGAATACAAGAGCCATTTATATTGAAACCCTCGGAAATCCCAACAGTGATATCCCGGATATAGACGCTCTGGCTGCCCTTGCTCATAAACACGGTTTGCCGCTGGTTGTAGACAATACCTTTGGCACACCTTATCTGATCCGTCCCATAGAGCATGGTGCAGACATTGTAGTACATTCTGCCACCAAATTCCTTGGAGGTCATGGTACGACCCTGGGAGGCGTTATTGTAGATTCCGGTAAATTTGACTGGGAAGCAAGTGGAAAATATCCTGCAGTTGCAGCACCGAATCCAAGCTACCACGGAGTCGCGTTTGTGAAAGCAGCAGGTCCGGCCGCTTTTGTGACTTATATCCGTGCCATCCTGCTCCGTGATACAGGGGCGACGATCTCTCCTTTTGCGGCTTTTCTGCTTTTGCAAGGAATTGAAACTCTGTCCCTGCGTCTGGAACGTCATGCGGAAAACACAAGAAAAGTAGTGGAATTTCTTGCTGGGCATCCGCAGGTGGAAAAAGTTAATCATCCGTCTCTGCCGGATCATCCGGATCATGCGCTGTATCAGAAGTACTTTCCAAAGGGCGGAGCCTCAATTTTTACCTTTGAGATTAAAGGAGGACAGGCAGAAGCCCATAAGTTTATTGACAGCCTGAAGATCTTTTCTCTGCTTGCCAATGTAGCTGATGTGAAAAGTCTTGTGATACATCCTGCGACGACCACACACAGCCAGCTGGAAGAGAAGGAACTGGAGGATCAGGGAATCCGGCAGAATACGATCCGCCTGTCCATTGGTACGGAACACATTGATGATATCCTTGCGGATCTGCAAAATGGCTTTGATGCGGTAAGATCATGATCTCTATAAATATAAGGGAAGGAGGAGCCGGATCAGAATGGAACTTGACTTTGGATTTATGATGGAATATCTGCCCTGGTATGTGGATGCAGCAAGACTTACTGTAAAAATTGCATTTTGGGGGATACTGATCGCGCTGGCGGCAGCTATATGGCAGAGTCTCTGAGGAGTGGACTTGGATCAGTAGAGAAAACCCAGATCGAAGCTGCTGCAGCCGCTCAGGAAAGATATTTATTTTGCAGAACGCATTGCGAAGGATCTCGGGGTGAAGGCTGAATATATTTCTACCGATCCTGCAAGCCGTGTGGAATATGCCGCAACAGGCAAGGCAGATCTTATTCTTGCAAACTTTACAGTAACAGAAGAGCGAGCCGAACAGATAGATTTTGCACTGCCTTATATGAAAGTGAAGCTTCATGCAGATTATGAAGCAACACTGGCTCCTGTTTACGGGGAAGCAGCAGATCCGGACAATCTGGTTGTGGAAGGCGGCAAAATACAGTGAAGCAGCCCGGATCTATCTGCGGTGTTTTTTTCTGCGCTTTTTTCGTCGTACAGGTCTGGAATCAGGAGAATGCAGACTTGACCAGCAAAAAAGCTGAACCATAAGGATACCGATCAGCGCTCCTGCACTGTCAAAGCCCACATCTTTGAGTCCGGGACTTCTTCCGGATACAAAGGATTGATGATATTCATCAAGTCCGGCAAATCCTACACAAAGAATGCCGGCAAGGAAGAAGAGCCAGAAGCCTCTTACTTTGTAAACATAAAGTGGAAATGAAATAGCAATGGCCAGAAGAAAATATTCTGTCATATGGGCGGCTTTCCGAACATAGTAATGAATCTGTTCTGCCTCATAGGCAAGCTGGTCATAGCTTTTTTCTGTATGAAAAAGTTCATTTTTCGTTTCTACGATCTCATAGCTGATCTTGTAGCTGAGTTCCCCGGACACCTCCCCGGTCTGGGCTGAAAATGAAAAAATAACGTACATCATCAGCAGTGCTGGAAGAAACGAAAGTGGTTTTAATAGTGTGATTATGAATTTCATGGGTTCTAATATAGCACGGGAAATAGGATTTGTAAAGCACTGCGCCGTATGATATAATGGACCACAGCACGATGTGGACCAACGAAAAAAACAGGAAAAAGGAGGCGCAGATATGAGCGTTGCAGATACAGTTTTTATCAACATGTGCAAGGATGTGATTGAAAACGGCACAAGCACAGAAGGAGAAAAGGTGCGTCCGGTATGGGAGGACGGTACTCCTGCTTATACGATCAAGAGATTCGGCGTTGTAAACCGCTATGATCTCAGAAAAGAATTTCCGGCTCTGACTCTTCGCAAAACAGCCCTGAAAAGCGCTATGGATGAGATCCTCTGGATTTGGCAGAAAAAATCAAACAATATCCATGACCTGAACAGCCATATCTGGGACAGCTGGGCGGATGAGACAGGATCTATCGGCAAGGCATACGGTTACCAGATGCAGGTGAAGCATCAGTATAAAGAAGGTATGATGGATCAGGTGGACCGTGTTCTTTATGACTTGAAAAATAATCCCTACAGCCGCAGGATCATGACCAATATTTATGTGCACCAGGATCTGCACGAGATGCATCTGTATCCCTGCGCTTATTCTATGACCTTTAATGTGACCAAGGAACCGGGAAAAGAGAAGCTGACCCTGAATGCGATTCTGAATCAGCGCTCTCAGGATATTCTGGCTGCCAATAACTGGAACGTCTGCCAGTATTCTATTCTTCTGATGATGTTTGCCCAGGTATGTGATATGGAAGCAGGAGAACTGGTTCATGTGATCTCTGACTGCCATATTTATGACCGTCATATTCCGGTTGTAAAGGAATTGATCCAGAGAACACCATATCCGGCACCTACAGTAAAATTGAATCCGGAGATCAAAGATTTTTATGATTTTACAGTGGATGACCTGATTATTGAGAACTACCAGACATGGCCTCAGATCAAAAACATCCCGATCGCTATCTGAAATAAAGAGAGGAAACAGATATTATGAATATTATTGTAGCAGTTGATAAAAACTGGGCCATTGGCAAAGATAATAAGCTTTTGGTAAGTATTCCGGCAGATATGAAAATGTTCCGTCAGGAAACCACAGGCAAGATCGTAGTCATGGGAAGAAAGACCTTGGAAAGCTTTCCAGGCGGACTTCCGCTGAAAAACCGCACTAATATTGTTCTTACCGGAAATAAAGACTTCAAGGTGAAAGATGCTGTTGTAGTACATACCCTGGAAGAGCTTCTGGAGGAAGTCGGAAAATATCCTTCTGATCAGGTATATTGTATTGGAGGAGACAGTGTATACAAACAGCTGCTGCCTTATTGTGACACTGCCCATATTACAAAGATTGATTTTGCTTATGAAGCAGACCGTTATTTCCCGAATCTTGACGAAATGCCGGAGTGGAAGGTAACAGCCAGAAGTGAAGAACAGACGTATTTTGACCTGGAATATGAATTTGTCAAATATGAGAGAATAAAATAAAAAACTGCTTCAGGAGAGAAAATCTTCTGAAGCAGTTTTTTATTTTACTCAATTACCTGCAGCCATCCTTCCGGTGCTTCGATACGACCCATCTGGATTCCTGTCAATGTTTCATACAGTTTTTTGGTCACAGGTCCCATTTCGGTCATTCCGCTTGGGAAGCAGATCTCTTTGCCGTGATCTACGATCTTTCCTACAGGAGAGATCACGGCAGCAGTACCGCAGAGCCCGCATTCTGCAAAGTCTTTTACCTCTTCAAATGGAATTTCACGTTCTTCTGCTTCCAGTCCAAGGTAATGCTGTGCTACATAGATCAGGGAGCGGCGGGTAATAGAAGGAAGGATACTGTCAGATTTTGGTGTGACAACCTTGCCGTCTTTTGTGACAAAGAGGAAATTGGCTCCGCCGGTTTCCTCTACTTTGGTTCTTGTAGCTGCGTCCAGATACATGTTTTCGTCATATCCCTGGTTGTGTGCATCTACAATTGCATGCATGCTCATGGCATAGTTCAGTCCCGCCTTAATATGGCCGGTTCCATTGGGAGCTGCGCGGTCAAAATCGGTTACACGGATGGTCAGAGGCTTTACACCGCCTTTGAAATAAGGTCCTACAGGTGTAGTAAATACACGGAACTGATATTCGTCAGCCGGTTTTACTCCTATGACCGGATTAGTTCCGAATTCATAGGGACGTATATAAAGAGTTGCCCCTGATCCAAATGGTGGAACATAAGCGGCATTTGCCTTTACTGTATCTATGACAGCCTGAATGAAACGGTCTTTAGGAAATACCGGCATTTCCAGCCTTTTTGCAGAACTTTCCATACGTTCTGCGTTCAGATCAGGACGGAATGTAACAATGCGCCCGTCTTCTGTGGTATAGGCTTTCATACCTTCAAACACAGTCTGGGCATACTGAAGGACACCGGCACACTCATTGATCACAACATTTGCATCTTCAGTAAGCTTTCCTTCATCCCAGGAACCATTTTTAAAATCTGAGACATATCGGTAATCGGTCTGGACATAGCCAAAGCCCAGGTTCCCCCAGTCAATGTTCTTTTTTTCCATAATATCATCCTCCTGTTATTTGGCGGTATCAGTAAGAGGTACTTTGCCGCTTTAATGTACAATATAAACAGTGTAGCACTTTTGGAATAGGACTTCAACTGAAAACTTGTATTTTATCTGGCACTTCGCTATAATTAATTCATAGTGTCGGTGTACAAGGGGCAATGAGGTTGCTGTCTTGAACTGAAAGAATTTTGTGATTAGGAGGCAGATTATGCATCGGGAACATACAAAAGTGGTACAGATCGGAAACAAAAAAATCGGAGGAGGAAATCCGATTCTGATCCAGTCTATGACAAATACGAAGACTGATGACGTGGAGGCTACTGTAAAGCAGATCCTGGAGCTGGAAGCAGCCGGCTGTGAAATCATCCGTTGTGCAGTGCCGGATATGGCAGCGGCAGAAGCTCTTTCCGAAATCAAAAAACAGATTCATATCCCTCTTGTGGCAGATATTCATTTTGACTACAGGCTGGCTATTGCAGCCATGAAAAACGGAGCAGATAAGATCCGTATCAATCCGGGGAATATTGGAAGCGAAGAAAAGATCCGTGCAGTTGTAGATGTGGCAAAAGAGCGTAATATTCCTATCCGCGTAGGGGTAAACAGCGGCTCTCTGGAAAAGGAACTGGTGGAAAAGTACGGCGGAGTGACGGCAGAAGGTCTGGTGGAGAGCGCTCTTGACAAGGTGAAGATCATTGAAGATATGGGTTATGATAATCTTGTGATCAGTATTAAATCATCCGATGTGATGATGTGTGCCAGAGCACATGAACTGATCGCCGGAAAAACGGACTATCCTCTTCATGTGGGGATCACCGAAGCAGGAACTCTGTATTCCGGAAATATTAAATCGGCAGTAGGGCTTGGAATGATTCTTTCTCAGGGAATTGGCGATACCATTCGAGTATCTCTTACCGGAGCACCGCTGGAGGAGATTAAGTCAGCCAAACGGATTCTAAAGACCCTGGGACTTCGCAAAGGCGGCATTGAAGTGGTTTCCTGTCCTACCTGCGGGCGAACCAGGATCGATCTCATTGGCCTGGCAAATCAGGTGGAAGACATGGTTCAGGATATTCCTCTTGATATCAAGGTGGCGGTTATGGGCTGCGTAGTAAATGGACCGGGGGAGGCAAAAGAAGCTGACATCGGCATTGCAGGCGGAGTAGGTCTGGGACTTCTGATCAAAAAAGGAAAAATCGTAAAAAAAGTTCCGGAAGAACAGCTTCTGGAAACCTTGAGACAGGAGCTTCTTCACTGGGAAGAATAAGAAAGAGGAAAAAATGGAAAAAGATTTTTTTGATGTATTTCCAAATCTGAAAATAAAAGATCCGCTGCAGGAACTTCTCGATATGGTATATGTTACAAAGGTTTCCTGTAATCCGGATAAGACCAGACTGTGGGTTTATATCAGCAGTGAAAGATGGATTCACAAAAAATATATTTTTGAACTTCAGCAGCAGATACAGAGGCAGTGTTTTCCGGGAATCCAGATCCAGGTGACAGTGATTGAAAAATTTCATTTATCCAGACAGTATACACCAGATAATTTTCTGGAAGTGTATCGTTCCAGTATGGAACTGGAACTTCGAAACTACAATATGCTGGAGTACAATCTTTTTAAACGGGCAAAAATTACTTTTTCCGGGACAGAAGAAATGGATCTTGTGCTTCCGGACTCTGTGATCTCCCGTGAAAAAAGTGAGATTCTGGTAGAATATCTTCATAAGGTTTTCTGCGAGCGATGTGGCATGAATCTTAAGATACAGCTTCAGTTCGAAGCGGCTCCGGAGAGTAAATACCGAAAAAATGCAGAACTTCAGATCAAGCAGGAGGTTGAAAATGTGCTGAAGCATGCCAAACTTGATCAGGAAGAAAACTCTGAGGAAGCAGTGGAGGAAAATTCCGGCAAGGATAAAAAAGAAAATAAAAAATCGACCGGAAAGAGCAGACAGGATAAAAAAGCATTTGAAAAGAAAGGACAGAGCGGAGAATTTCGGGGAGGATTCCGCAGGGACAGCAATCCGGATGTGGTCTATGGAAGAGATTTTGAGGGAGAGCCCATTTCTTTGGAAAGTATTACCGGAGAAATGGGAGAGGTCATTATCCGCGGACAGGTTATGGATGTGGAAGCCAGAGAAATCCGTAATGAAAAAACTATCCTGATCTTTCCTGTTACAGATTTCACAGATTCTATTGTAATTAAAATGTTCCTTCGAAATGAACAGGTTCCGGAGGTGACGGCAGAAATCAAAAAAGGTGCTTTCCTGAAACTGAAAGGAGTAACTACCATTGACCGTTTTGACAGTGAACTGACCATTGGTTCCATTGCCGGAATCAAAAAGATCTCAGATTTCAGAAGTTCTCGAATGGACACCAGCCCTCAGAAAAGAGTGGAACTTCACTGCCATACAAAAATGAGCGACATGGACGGTGTGACCGAGGCAAAAGCCCTTGTGAAACGTGCCTATGAATGGGGACACAAGGCAATTGCAATTACAGATCATGGGGTGGTTCAGGCCTTTCCTGAGGCAAATCACTGCTTTGATGCCTGGGGAGGATGTGTGCCGAAGGAATCCGATTTTAAGGTGCTTTATGGTATGGAAGCCTATCTGGTAGATGATCTGAAAGGAATTGTCACCAACAGCAAAGGACAGTCTATGGAAGGGGATTTTGTGGTTTTTGACATTGAGACTACTGGATTTTCCCCTCTTACCTGTCAGATCATTGAAATAGGCGCTGTCCGTGTGGAAAAAGGTGTGATCACAGACAGATATTCTACATTTGTAAATCCAAAGGTTCCTATTCCTTACAGGATTGAGCAGCTGACAAGCATTAATGATTCCATGGTTATGGATGCTCCGGAGATCCAGACTGTCCTTCCTCAGTTTCTGGACTTTTGTAAGGGTGCAGTCATGGTGGCCCACAATGCAGATTTTGATATGAGCTTTATTATAGAAAACTGTAAAAGGCAGGGACTTCCGGATGAATTTACGTATGTGGATACTGTAGGAATGGCAAGATTTCTTTTGCCTGCATTGAACCGTTTTAAACTGGATACAGTGGCAAAGGCAGTAGGAGTTTCTCTGGCACATCATCACAGAGCGGTAGATGATGCGGCCTGTACGGCAGATATTTTTGTAAAATTCGTGGAAATGCTGAAAGAACGTGATATTTATGATGTGGATACTTTAAACCAACAGGGAAATGTGTCCGTAGATACCATCAAAAAGCTTCCTACTTATCATGCGGTGATTTTCGCCAGGAATGAAACAGGAAGAATCAATCTTTATAAGCTGGTGAGTCAGTCACATCTGAAATATTACAGAAGAAGACCACGCGTGCCCAAAAGTGTATTTCTGGACCACAGGGAAGGACTTCTGATCGGAAGTGCCTGCGAAGCAGGAGAACTATATCAGGCGATATTAAGGAATGCTCCGGATCAGGAAATTGCAAGACTGGTTGATTTTTATGATTATCTTGAGATTCAGCCACTGGGAAATAATGCATTTATGATCGCCAGTGATAAAAATGATGCGGTCAATTCAAAAGAGGATCTGATTGAGATCAATAAAAAGATTGTCAAACTTGGAGAACAGTTTAAAAAACCGGTAGTGGCAACCTGTGATGTTCATTTTATGGATCCACAGGATGAAATCTATCGTCGGATTATCATGGCAGGAAATGGATTCAGCGATGCAGATGATCAGGCACCTCTTTATCTTCGTACCACAGAGGAGATGCTGGAGGAGTTTTCTTATCTGGGAAGCGAAAAGGCTGAGGAGGTCGTTATTACAAATACAAATAAGATCGCTGATATGATAGAGAAAATTTCTCCTATTCATCCGGATAAGTTTCCTCCGGTAATTGAAAATTCTGACCAGGATCTCAGAGATATCTGTTTTAAAAAAGCGCATGAGATTTATGGGGAAAATCTTCCTTCCATTGTAGAGGAGCGGCTGGAAAAAGAGTTGAATTCTATTATTTCCAACGGATATGCGGTGATGTATATCATTGCACAGAAGCTGGTGTGGAAATCCAATGATGATGGCTATCTGGTTGGTTCCCGTGGATCAGTTGGTTCCTCCCTGGCGGCGACTATGTCCGGCATCACAGAGGTAAATCCACTGCCGCCGCATTATATCTGTCCGAACTGTAAATACAGTGATTTTGATTCTCCGGAGGTGAAAAAATTCGGTGGTATGGCCGGCTGTGACATGCCGGATAAAAACTGTCCGGAATGCGGGACAAAGATGATAAAAGAAGGATTTGATATTCCATTTGAAACTTTCCTTGGATTTAAAGGAGATAAGGAACCTGATATCGACCTGAACTTTTCCGGTGAGTATCAGGCAAATGCTCATAAATATACAGAGGTTATTTTTGGAAAGGGGCAGACATTCAAAGCCGGTACCATTGGTACTCTGGCAGAAAAGACAGCCTTTGGTTATGTGAAAAACTATTTTGAGGAGCATGGACAGCATAAGCGCTACTGTGAGATCAATCGGATCGTTCAGGGCTGCACAGGTATAAGAAGAACAACAGGACAGCATCCGGGCGGTATCATCGTTCTTCCAAAAGGAGAGGAAATCGAAAAATTTACACCTGTCCAGCATCCGGCAAATGATGAGAACAGCGATATCATCACCACACATTTTGATTATCATTCCATTGATGGAAATCTTCTGAAGCTGGATATCCTTGGACACGATGATCCGACCATGATCCGCATGCTGGAGGATCTTACAGGCAAAGATGCAAAGGAAGTTCCACTGGACAGCAAAGAGGTTATGTCTCTGTTTGCCAGCACAAAAGCTCTGGGAATTTCTCCGGATGACATCGGCGGATGTAAGCTGGGATGTCTGGGAGTTCCGGAATTCGGAACGGATTTCGCCATGCAGATGCTCATTGACACGCAGCCAAAATATTTTTCTGATCTGGTCCGTATTGCAGGCCTTGCCCATGGTACGGACGTATGGCTTGGAAATGCTCAAACACTTATTCAGGAAGGAAAAGCTACGATTTCTACGGCAATCTGTACGCGAGATGATATTATGATCTATCTGATCAGTATGGGAGTGGAAAGCAGTCTTGCTTTTACTATCATGGAAAGTGTACGTAAAGGAAAAGGTCTTCGTGAGGAATGGGAAGCCACCATGAGGGAGCACAATGTTCCGGAGTGGTATATCTGGTCCTGCAAAAAGATCAAATATATGTTTCCAAAGGCTCATGCGGCGGCGTATGTAATGATGGCATGGCGTATTGCATGGTTTAAGGTGTTTATCCCTCTGGCATACTATGCAGCGTTTTTCAGTATCCGCGCCACAGCTTTTTCCTATGAAACTATGTGCATGGGACAGGATCGTCTGGAATATTATCTGGCAGAACTCCGTAAGAAGGGAGACGAGGCGTCAAAAAAAGAGCAGGATACGATCAGGGATATGCGTATTGTGCAGGAAATGTATGCAAGAGGATTTGAATTTCTTCCTATTGATATTTATAAGTCTCATGCAAGCCGCTTTCAGATTATTGACGGAAAGCTTCTTCCGCCGTTGAACAGTATTGACGGAATGGGTGATAAGGCTGCAGAGGCGGTAGTACAGGCTGCGAAAGAGGGGAGATTTCTGTCGAAAGATGATTTTCGGGATAGAACAAAAGTCAGTAAGACAGTCATTGATCTGATGGATGATCTGGGGTTGTTTGGAGATATCCCTCAGTCAAATCAGTTCTCTCTGTTTGACGTAGTGGTGTGAAAGGAGCAAATATGAAAAAAGAAGAGCTTAGATATTTACAAAGACTGGCAGAGCTTTATCCTACTATAGGAAAGGCATCGACAGAGATTATCAATCTCCAGTCGATCCTGAACCTTCCAAAAGGAACCGAACATTTTATGTCTGATCTTCATGGAGCGTATGAGGCCTTTTCGCATGTACTGAGGAATGGGTCCGGAGCTGTACGTAAAAAGATCGATGATGTTTTTGGTCATACATTAAGCAATCATGATAAACGTGATCTGGCAACTTTGATCTATTATCCCAGAGAAAAGATCAGACTGGTAAAAAAGACGGAAGATGACATGGAAAACTGGTACAAGATCACTTTGTACCGGCTGATAGAGGTATGCAAGACGACTGCTTCCAAATATACAAGATCTAAGGTCAGAAAGGCGCTTCCTCATGATTATGCTTATGTGATCGAGGAACTGATCACAGAAAAAGCAGAGGTTCTGGATAAAGAGGCTTATTATAATTCGATTGTAAATACTATTATAGAGATCCGGAGAGCCGAGAATTTTATCATCGCTCTGGCAGAGCTGATCCAGAGACTTGTTGTGGATCACCTTCATATTCTGGGAGATATTTTTGACAGAGGTCCAGGTCCTCATTTTATTATGGACCGGCTGATGGAATATCATTCGCTGGATATTCAATGGGGAAATCATGATGTAGTGTGGATGGGGGCAGCAGTAGGGCAGGGAGCCTGTATTGCTACAGTCCTCAGAAACAGTATTCGATATGATAATCTGGATATCCTGGAGGATGGCTATGGTATTAACCTGCTTCCTTTGGCAACATTTGCGCTGGAAACTTATAAGGATGACCCCTGTCATACATTTGAGATAAAAGGAAGTTCAGATTATAATGTTCTGGAAAAGGAACTGAGCCGAAAGATGCATAAAGCTGTTTCAATTATTCAGTTTAAACTGGAAGGACAGCTTCTTATGAAACGGAAGGAATTTCAGATGGAAGACCGGTGCCTGCTCCATCGGATCAATCCGGATAAGGGCACGATCACTATGCCGGACGGAATAGAATATCCTTTGAAGGACATGAACTTTCCTACGGTTGACTGGGAACATCCTTATGAACTGACAGAAGGAGAGCATGGAGTGATGGAACGTCTGGAGACAGCTTTCAGAAACTGTGAGAAGCTGCAGAACCATATGCGTTTTCTTCTGGATCGGGGCGGTCTTTATAAAATATACAATAACAATCTCCTTTTTCATGGCTGTATTCCGCTGAACGAAGATGGAAGTCTGAAGGAAATTGAGGTTTATGGTGAAAAATATAAGGGACGTGCATTGTATGATGCTTTAGAAAGCTATGTTCGACGGGCGTTTTTCGCAGTGGATCCGGAGGAACAGGAGCAGGGTAGAGATATTCTGTGGTATATTTGGGCCAGTCCTAATTCGCCTCTTTTTGGAAAAGATAAAATGACAACTTTTGAACGTTATTTTATTGAAGATAAGGAAACACATAAAGAGAAAAAGGGAGCATATTACCGTCTTCTTGAAAATGAAGAGGTAGTGGACCGAATGCTTAAAGAGTTTGGTCTGGATCCTTTAAAGAGCCATATTATCAATGGTCATGTTCCTGTTCATCAGAGTGAGGGAGAAAGTCCGGTAAAATGTGGTGGAAAGATCATAGTTATTGACGGCGGCCTGTGTACCGCATATCAGAAGGTAACGGGGATTGCCGGATATACTCTGATCTACAATTCCTATGGCCTGTTTCTTGCAGCCCATGAACCTTTTACTTCTGCAGAAGAGGCTGTCTCAAAGGGAAATGATATTGTATCCAGTCAGATGGCGGTACATTACAGTTCGAAAAGAAGACTTGTGGGAGATACGGATAATGGTCGTGCACTCAGAGAAAGAATTCAGGAACTGGAGAGTCTTTTGGATGCTTATCGAAAAGGTACGATAAAAGAAACAAAATAAAGTCTTTACTTATCTAAACGGTTTCTATATAATGTTGCTTGCAATGAATACGGAAGATCAAACTGGTAACCAGCTTCACGTTTACGAAAAAACACAATAAGGAGAGAACAGAATTATGGGCGGAATTTTTGGAGTAGCTTCAAAATCCAGCTGCGTGCTGGACTTGTTTTTTGGCATTGATTACCATTCACACCTGGGTACAAGAAGAGGAGGAATGGCAGTGTATGATCATGTCAAAGGCTTTGACAGAGCGATCCATAACATTGAAAACTCACCGTTTCGTACAAAATTTGACAGAGATGTATCAGAACTTCAGGGTACTCTGGGAATCGGATGTATATCAGACAATGAGCCTCAGCCTCTTCTGGTGCGTTCTCATCTGGGAAACTTTGCTATTACTACAGTAGGCAAGATCAACAACATGGAAGAACTGATTGAGCATTCCTTTAAAAATGGAAGTACTCATTTTCTGGAAATGAGCGGAGGAAATGTAAACCCTACAGAGATGGTAGCCTCTCTTATCAACCAGAAAGCCACTATGGTGGAAGGAATCCGCTATGCACAGGAGATGATTGAAGGCTCCATGACAATGCTGATCCTGACTCCAAAGGGACTTTTTGCAGCAAGAGATCGTCTGGGAAGGACTCCTCTTATTGTAGGAAAGAAAGAAGATGCCCGCTGCGTATCTTTTGAAAGTCATGCATATATCAATCTGGGGTATGAGGACGAAAAGTCTCTGGGACCTGGAGAAATTGTCTTTGTTACACCGGAAGGCATAGAGTCACTGCAGAAACCTGGCGAAAAAATGCGTATCTGTTCTTTCCTCTGGGTATACTATGGTTATCCAACATCTACTTATGAAGGAGTAAATGTTGAGGAAATGCGTTATAAGTGCGGCGATATGCTGGCAGAACGTGATTTTGGGGAAGTGAAGCCTGACATTGTTGCAGGAGTACCTGATTCAGGAATCGCACATGCGATTGGCTATGCAAACCGTTCAGGAGTACCGTTTGCCCGCCCGTTTATTAAATATACACCAACCTGGCCGCGATCCTTTATGCCTACACAGCAGAGCCAGAGAAACCTTATTGCAAAAATGAAACTGATTCCGGTTCACAAGCTTATTAAAGGAAAAAGTCTTCTTATGATCGATGATTCTATTGTAAGAGGAACACAGCTTCGTGAAACATCTGATTTCCTTTATACAAATGGTGCAAAAGAAGTCCATATCAGACCGGCCTGCCCGCCGCTTCTTTATGGATGTAAATATTTAAACTTCTCTCGGTCAAAATCAGAAATGGATCTGATAACAAGGAGAATGATCGCAAAACGAGAAGGGGATAATGTAGATGAAAAGATTCTTGCAGATTATGCAAATCCGGATTCTGAAAACTACAAGGGGATGCTGGAAGACATCCGCAAAGAGCTGAATTTTACTACCCTGAAATACCATCGTCTTGATGATCTGGTGGCTTCTATTGATATTGAGCCATGTAAGCTCTGTACTTACTGTTGGAGCGGTAAAGAATAAGAACCGGTATCAGAGGGAATACAGAACAGAGGTGAAATCAAATGAAAAAAAGGGACGAGATACTGAAGGTACTGTTATGTGTGCTGATCGCTGTGTTTGTTATAGTAAGTGCAGCTGCTCTTTTGCTGGTTGGATTTCGCAGCAGCGCTATAAAAGAACAGAAAAAACAGGCAGCAATGGAAGCTTTGAAGAACAGACCCACTGCAGTACCAACAGCCGCTGTCTCTGCAACACCAACTCCTTCCCCCAGACCGACAGCAACGCCAACTCCTGTTCCGGTTAAGACAGCGGCGTTTGATCCGGATATTTTTTGGGATAATTGGTACAGTACAGATGGAACTGCTGCGATAAATGTATATAATATCAGCCTGGATACCGTATCTTTTAGCTTTTCCCAGACAGACCGTAATCAGACGCAGACAGTTACTGGAGATGTGACAGCGGAGGTTGCAGGCAATGCGGCAAAATTTACACTTTATGATTCCGTGGGAAATACTTCATACGGAAGTATGATTTTTGATAACGGGCAGCTCTATCTGAAAATACTGACCACAGACCCGGTATCTGCAGTATACCCAAGGGTAGACTGTATTATGAGCCGCGAGCAGATTCAGCTGATTCCGGATCCAACTGCAACACCTGTGCCGACGGCAGTGCCGCAGCAGCAGACGAATACGCAGACAGGGGAATACTTCTTCCCGGAAAGCAACAGTCGTTATCTGACAGATGAGGAAATATCTGTATATTCAGCTGAACAGCTGGAGCTTGCCAAAAATGAGATATATGCCCGCCATGGACGTATTTTTGTGACACAGAGGATTGCTGACTATTTTAACAGTACTTCCTGGTATCAGGGAACTATAGATCCGGAAACTTTTGATGCACAGCAGGGCTCTGTTTTTAATGAATATGAAACGGCAAATATTCAGAAGATTGATCAATGGCAGAGAGCTAAGGCGGAAGCTGGAAATTAAAATATAACCAACAGATGAATATGGAATATGTCTGTTTGTGGCATGCAAAGAGGAGCAGGTCTCTCAAGATTTGAGGGAACTGCTCTTCTTTGTTTTATAGAGCTTGTTTTTTTCGGAGAGGAACGATATAATGGAAATATTCAGAGTTATGATTTCTGTTTTTCTATTCTGTTTCTGCAGCAGATCTGCTGTGGGTATCCCATATGTATAATAAAATAAGCTATGATGAAATGTCATGTCGGGGAGACGTTTTTCAGAAAGGAGAAGTATGTTTGCATCCGTATTATCAGCTGTGATCATGGGGATGGAAGTACATCCGGTTCAGGTGGAGGCAGATGTCAGTGATGGCCTGCCGTCTTTTACCATGGTGGGATTTCCTTCTGCCCAGGTGAAGGAGGCACAGGACCGTGTAAGGACAGCCCTGAAAAATAATAAAATTGCACTTCCGCCAAAAAGAATTACAGTAAATTTTGCCCCGGCAGATATAAAAAAACAGGGGGCTGGATTTGATATTCCTGTGGCTGCGGCAGTACTTGCAGCAGCAGGGATTTTTGAATCGGAAAGTTTAAAAGGAGTGATGATGGCAGGAGAATTAAGCTTGAATGGAGAAATTCAAGCCATTTCAGGAATCCTTCCGATTGTGATACGTGCCAGAGAGGAGAAGTGCCGTTTTTGTATTGTTCCGGCAGGGAATATGAAAGAGGCGGGACTGGTTCCTGATATGAAAGTAATCGGTGTCAGAAATCTGCAGGAAATGATTCGTTTTTTAAAAAATCCTGACAGCTATAAAGAAGATCCTATACCGCAGTCTGTAGAATATAAGGAAACGGATGATGCAGATTTTTGTGATATCCGTGGTCAGAAATCTTTAAGAAGGGCAGTGGAGATTGCCGTCAGTGGCTTCCATAATCTTTTGATGATAGGGCCTCCGGGAGCAGGGAAGACAATGGTGGCACGGAGGATACCAGGAATCATGCCTCCGCTGACATTTGAAGAAAGTCTTGAACTCACTAAGATATACAGTATTGCAGGGCTTTTGTCAGAGGCGGATCCTCTTGTCCGCGAAAGACCTTTCCGAAGCCCTCATCATACCAGTTCTGCTCAGGCGATGGCAGGAGGAGGGAAAAATCCAAGACCAGGTGAAATAACACTGGCGCACAGAGGCGTCTTGTTTCTGGATGAGATGCCGGAATTTTCCAGAAGAAGTCTGGAAATACTGAGACAGCCTCTGGAAGACCGGGTGATCCGTATATCTAGGGTCAGTGGAACCTATACATTTCCAGCGGATTTTATACTTTGTGCAGCTATGAACCCGTGTCCCTGCGGGTATTATCCGGATATGAACAAATGTCGCTGTACATCAGGACAGGTTACCGGATACCTGAATAAATTAAGTCAGCCTCTTCTGGATCGTTTGGATCTTTGTGCTGATGCGGAGCAGGTGAGTTTTTCCAGTCTGAATGGAAATGGCGGAGAATGTTCTTCAGTGATACGAAAACGGGTAGAAAGAGTTCATGAGATCCAGAGAGAACGATATAAAAAAGAAAAAATTCAGTTTAATGGAGAACTTCAGGGGAAACAAATAGAAATGTTTTGCACAACAGAACGAGAGGCTGCTGTTTTGATGGAGAAAGCATTTGAACAAATGGGATTTAGCGCGCGATCGTATCATCGGATATTGAAAGTAGCCCGGACTATTGCAGACATGGAAGGGGCAGATATCATCAGGCGCCAGCATGTTGGAGAGGCACTGTCCTACAGAGCTTTTGAAAAAAAATACTGGATATGACCTGTAAAATTATCATAAACTGCAGGAAAGAGAGGTATCTTATATGGAAAGAACACAGTTTGAAGAAATCAGATGTATTGAAAAATCTTCTCAGGAATATCCGGCAAAACTGAAGCAATATAAAGGTATGCCAGAAAAGCTTTATGTAAAAGGTGGAATTCCGGATCCTAAACGTCCTGTAGCAGCTGTTGTAGGGGCAAGGCAGTGCAGTACCTATGGAAGAATACAGGCTTTTCGATTTGCCAGAATACTTGCAGAAGCAGGTGTTCAGATTATAAGCGGGCTGGCATCAGGGATTGATGCTGAAGGGCACAAAGGAGCGATGGAAGGAAGGATGCCAACATGGGCAGTTCTTGGAAATGGTGCAGATGTTTGCTATCCGGCAGGGAATAAAGGACTTTACAATCGAATTATAAGGGAAAAAGGAGGCATTATCAGTGAATATCCTCCGGGGACACTTCCGAGAAGTTATTATTTTCCGGCGCGGAACAGGATCATAGCAGGCTTTTCGGATCTGGTACTGGTAGTTGAAGCGAAGGAGAAAAGTGGTTCGCTGATCACTGCTCAATGTGCACTGGAACAGGGAAAGGCTGTTTTTGCTCTTCCGGGGCCTGTAAACGAAGAGCTTAGCAGAGGATGTCACCAGCTGATTTATGATGGTGCTGGGATTGCTTATACCCCAGAGGTGCTGTTGGAAGAGCTGGGAATTAATTATGAAAATACAATAAAATCAGAAGGAAAAAGGAACTTAGGTCTTGCAAGTGATTTGAATATGGTGTATAGTTGTCTCGATTTACGACCAAAAACCAGGGATGTTTTGGCACAGGAATCTGGGTTTTCAACAGAAAAAACAGGACGTATTTTGGTGGAGCTGGGACTTCTGGGAATGGTCAGAGAAATCGGCAGACATTACTATATAAAAAATCAAACTTAATTTTACGATAAATAGGAGAGGTAGCATGGCGAAATATCTGGTGATCGTAGAGTCACCTGCATAAGTAAAGACAATTAAGAAATTTTTGGGGAGCAATTATGATGTTCAGGCGTCAAACGGACATGTACGGGATTTTCCCAAGAGTCAGTTTGGAATCGATGTAGAGAATGATTTTGAGCCAAAATATATTACAATCCGTGGAAAAGGAGAACTTTTGGCAGGACTTCGCAAGGCGGCAAAGAAAGCTGACAAGATTTTTCTTGCAACTGACCCCGACCGTGAAGGAGAGGCTATTTCCTGGCATTTGATGCAGGCGTTGAAAGAAGATCCTAAGAAAATGCGAAGGATCACATTCAATGAGATCACCAAGACAGCAGTGAAAAATTCAATCAAACAGCCAAGAGAACTGGATATGAACCTGGTGGATGCGCAGCAGGCCAGAAGGATGCTGGACCGTATGGTAGGATACAGTATCAGTCCTCTTCTCTGGGCAAAAGTAAAAAGAGGGTTAAGCGCAGGTCGTGTACAGTCGGTAGCCCTTCGTATTATCTGTGACCGTGAAGAGGAAATTAATTCTTTTATTCCGGAAGAATACTGGAGTCTTGATGGAGAATTTAAGATTCAGGGAGAGAAAAAGCATCTCCAGGCAAAATTCTATGGTACAGACAAAAAACTTCCGATCCATAATAAGGCCGAAATAGATGAAATCCTTAAAAAACTGCAACATGCAGAATATGAGATCAAGGAAGTGAAAAAGGGAGAACGTATAAAAAATGCACCTCTTCCGTTCACAACCAGTACCCTTCAGCAGGAAGCTGCCAAGACCCTGAATTTCTCCACACAAAAAACTATGCGTCTGGCACAGCAGCTTTATGAAGGTGTGGATATCAAGGGAAGTGGTACAGTTGGTGTGATCACTTATCTGCGTACAGATTCTACACGTATTTCACAGGAAGCTGACGAGGCGGCACGCACTTATATTGGAGAGCAGTATGGAACATCTTATGTAGCTGACGGGGAAAAGGCTGTAAAGAAGGAGCAGAGAATCCAGGATGCTCATGAGGCAATCCGTCCAACAGATATTTCCCGTACACCGGTTATGCTTAAGGAATCTTTATCAAGAGATCAGTTCCGTCTGTATCAGCTCATATGGAAAAGGTTTACAGCCAGCCGGATGGCAGCAGCCCGTTATGAGACTACTTCCGTTAAGATTGGAGCAGGGGAGTATGTATTTACAGTAGCTGCTTCAAAGGTGGTATTTGATGGTTTTATGTCTGTTTATGTCCAGGATGAAGACAATAAAAAGGGGAATGTTTTAAGTCAGAGCCTGGAAAAAGGCATGAAGCTGGAATTGTTGGAACTGAAACCAGAACAACACTTTACCCAGCCTCCGGCTCATTATACGGAAGCATCTCTGGTAAAGGCTCTGGAGGAGCAGGGAATCGGCAGACCAAGTACCTATGCGCCAACAATTACAACCATTATCAGCCGCCGTTATGTCTCAAAAGAACAGAAAAATCTCTATATGACAGAACTTGGAGAGGTTGTAAACAATATCATGAAACAGGCTTTTCCAAGTATCGTAGATGTGCATTTCACGGCTATGATGGAAGGGTTGCTTGACTGTGTGGAAGCAGGAACGGTCCAGTGGAAAACGGTTGTCAGAAATTTCTACCCGGATTTGAAAAAAGATGTGGATGCGGCAGAAAAAGAATTGGAAAAAGTAGATATTCAGGATGAAGTGACAGATGTAGTCTGTGATCTTTGCGGACGAAATATGGTGATCAAGTATGGTCCCCATGGACGATTTCTTGCCTGTCCTGGATTTCCGGACTGCAGGAATACAAAGCCATATTATGAAAAAATAGGGGTAGCCTGTCCAAAATGTGGAAAAGATGTTGTTTTGAAAAAGACACAAAAAGGGCGTAAGTACTATGGATGTGAGGATAATCCGGAATGTGATTTTATGTCCTGGCAGAAGCCCTCTGACAAAAAATGTCCTGTATGCGGCAGTTATATGGTAGAAAAAGGCAACAAAATCGTATGCAGTCAGGAAACCTGCGGTTATGTAGAACAGAAGCCTCCGAAGAAAGATTAAGAAGTTTCACAATATTTTGCAATTAAAAATATTTTCAGAATAGGCAGGCAAAATTGAAAAAACATAAAAATGTCTTGTAATTTTGAAAAAAAACGTGTAATATAAAAACAGCAGGAATATATGCAGAATATACAAGAGAAGAAAGAAAAGGAGGCCAGTATGAGCGTTCAGTTGTTAGACAGAACTAGGAAAATCAATAAACTTTTGCACAACAGCAGCTCCAGCAAAGTGGTATTCAATGATATTTGTCAGGTATTGATGGAGACACTGAGTTCCAATATACTGGTGCTGAGCAAAAAAGGAAAAGTGTTAGGCGTCAGTTTATGTCCGGGTGTAGAAGAAATTACAGAGCTGATCGAAGACAAAGTTGGCGGTCATGTGGATACTCTGCTGAATGAAAGATTTTTAGGGGTGTTATCCACAAAAGAAAATGTGAATCTTCAGACACTTGGCTTTGAGCATGTGGACAGCAGATGCCAGGGAATCATTAACCCTATTGATATTGCAGGAGAACGTCTGGGAACCGTATTTATGTATCGTAATGATAAACCTTATGATATTGAGGATATTATTGTAAGTGAATACGGCACTACAGTTGTAGGCCTGGAGATGATGCGTGCAGTACATGAAGAAAATGCAGAAGAAGACAGAAAACAGCAGGTAGTCAAATCGGCATTTAATACCTTATCTTTCTCAGAGCTGGAAGCGATCATTCATATTTTTGATGAACTGGATGGAGAAGAAGGTATTCTTGTCGCAAGCAAGATTGCAGATCGCGTTGGTATCACCAGATCTGTTATTGTGAATGCGCTGCGTAAATTTGAAAGTGCGGGAGTGATCGAATCCCGGTCTTCCGGAATGAAAGGTACTTACATTAAGGTTCTTAATGAAGTAATCTTTGACGAGTTGGAAGAGATTAAAGCACAGAGAAACAAAAAAGCATAAGATAATAAATGAAACAGGAGCGGATAACCGCTTCTGTTTTTCGTTAGCCAAAAACAGAAATTTGATATAAAAAATAAGAAGATAAGAAAACATAAGAAAACAATAGAAAACAGAAGATATAAAAAGAATATATCATAATTTACAACCATAAAAAGAGTTGCAGAAAACATCACAATTCAATAATATAAGAACAGTGATTAGCACTCGAGTGAAATGAGTGCTAGCAACCAGGCAAGGCTGATATTTAAAGGAGGAAATAGATCATGAAATTAGTTCCATTAGGTGACAGAGTTGTATTAAAACAGTTAGAAGCAGAAGAAACAACTAAATCAGGTATTGTACTTCCAGGACAGGCACAGGAAAAACCACAGCAGGCTGAGGTTATTGCTGTAGGACCTGGCGGAATGGTAGACGGCAAAGAAGTAAAGATGGAAGTTGCTGCAGGAGATCAGGTTATCTACTCCAAATACGCAGGAACAGAAGTGAAGCTTGACGGAGAAGAGTATATTATCGTAAAACAGAACGATATTTTAGCTGTAGTTAAATAAAACAGAGATTTCCTGACAGTATTGTAAATGACAAAAATAATTTAGGAGGAATTTTCATCATGGCAAAAGAAATTAAATTTGGTGCAGAAGCAAGAGCTGCACTGGAAAACGGTGTAAACCAGCTTGCAAATACAGTAAGAGTAACACTTGGACCGAAAGGAAGAAACGTTGTTCTTGATAAATCCTTTGGCGCTCCGCTTATCACAAATGACGGTGTTACTATCGCAAAAGAGATCGAGCTTGAAGATGGCTTTGAAAATATGGGAGCACAGCTTATCAAAGAAGTTGCATCAAAAACAAACGATGTAGCAGGTGATGGTACTACAACAGCAACTGTTCTTGCACAGGCTATGGTTCATGAAGGAATGAAAAACCTGGCAGCAGGAGCAAACCCGATTATCCTTCGTAAAGGAATGAAAAAAGCAACTGATACAGCAGTGGCTGCAATCAAAGAAATGAGCCAGACTATCAGCGGTAAAAAACAGATCGCTAATGTAGCTGCAATTTCTGCAAGTGATGAGGAAGTTGGTCAGCTGGTAGCAGATGCTATGGAAAAAGTTTCCAAAGATGGTGTTATTACCGTAGAAGAGTCCAAGACTATGCATACAGAGCTTGACCTTGTAGAAGGTATGCAGTTCGATCGTGGATATATTTCCGCATATATGTCAACAGATATGGAAAAAATGGAAGCAAATCTGGAAGATCCATATATCCTGATCACAGATAAAAAGATCAGCAATATCCAGGAAGTACTTCCTCTTCTGGAGCAGATTGTTCAGGCAGGTGCAAAACTCCTTATCATCGCTGAGGATGTAGAAGGTGAAGCGCTTACAACTCTTATTGTAAACAAATTAAGAGGAACCTTCCAGGTGGCTGCTGTAAAAGCTCCGGGATATGGTGACAGAAGAAAAGAAATGCTTCAGGATATCGCAATCCTTACAGGCGGCCAGGTGATTTCTGATGAACTTGGACTTGACCTGAAAGAAGCTACTATGGATCAGCTTGGACGTGCAAAATCTGTTAAAGTTGCAAAAGAAAATACAGTTATCGTTGATGGATGCGGTGACAAACAGGCTATCGCAGACCGTGTTGCTCAGATCCGTAAACAGATTGGTGAGACAACATCTGAGTTTGATAAAGAGAAATTACAGGAAAGACTTGCGAAAATGGCAGGCGGCGTAGCTGTTATCCGTGTAGGTGCAGCAACAGAGACAGAGATGAAAGAAGCAAAACTTCGTCTTGAGGATGCTCTTGCAGCTACAAGAGCAGCTGTTGAAGAAGGTATTATTGCAGGCGGCGGATCTGCATATATCCATGCATCCAAGAAAGTTGCAGAACTTGCTGCAGGCCTGGAAGGCGACGAGAAGACAGGTGCAAACATCATTCTGAAAGCTCTGGAAGCTCCGTTATTCCACATTGCTGCAAATGCAGGCCTGGAAGGATCTGTGATCATCAATAAGGTCAGAGAATCTGAGGCTGGAGTAGGATTTGACGCTCTTAATGAGGAGTATGTAAACATGGTAGAGTCCGGAATCCTGGATCCTGCAAAGGTTACAAGAAGTGCTCTTCAGAATGCGACAAGTGTTGCATCTACCTTACTGACAACAGAGTCTGTTGTAGCCAACATTAAGGAAGAGACTCCTGCAATGCCGGCAGGAAATCCTGGAATGGGTATGATGTAATTAATATTTTATAAAAAAGGAATCGGCGTCGTAGACGTTGATTCCTTTTTATGTTAGAATGATATTATTATCAAAAAACATGAGGAGATCCTCGCAAGGAGTGTGAATTATGAGTGAACTGTATTCGGAATTCCTGGTAAAAAAGGAATCCACATTTAAGGACGCCATGATCAAATACGGTTTGATCGCATTGACTGTTGTGGCTGCAGCAGCAGGACTTTTTATTAGTCCGTTTCTGTTTATTGTTGCAATAGGCCTTGGCGTAGCCTGCTATTTTATCATTCCTAAAACAGATGTGGAATATGAGTATCTGTTTGTGAATGGAGAATTGGATATTGATATGATCATGTCTAAGTCAAAAAGAAAAAGAGTAAAATCTCTGGATCTGACAGAGGCAGATTTGATCGCACCTCTTAATTCTCATCGTATGGATTATTATAACGGCAATCAGAAGATGAAAGTACTGGACTATTCTTCCGGAAATCAGGAACATAAAAGATTTGCTGTTATTATCCGTGACAGTGGGGCGGCCTGCAAGATTATCATTGAACCAGATGAAGCCATGGCAAATGCTATAAAAAATTCAGCGCCCAGCAAAGTTTTTTTGGATTGACACCGTATTTTTTTTTTGCTACACTATGAATCAAACTCAAAATAACATATAGATGTGAAGATACATACATCTAAAAAACTTACATAACTAAGGGAGGAAAAAATACAATGGGTACAATTATCGGTGAGGGCATTACATTTGATGATGTGCTGTTAGTTCCTGCGTATTCAAAGGTGATTCCGAACCAGGTGGATGTAACAACCTGGCTGACTAAGAAAGTGAAGCTGAACATTCCGCTTATGAGTGCAGGAATGGATACCGTTACAGAGCACCGTATGGCCATTGCGATGGCAAGACAGGGCGGTATTGGTATTATTCATAAAAATATGTCCATTGAGGCACAGGCAGATGAGGTAGATAAGGTAAAACGTTCTGAAAATGGAGTTATTACAGATCCGTTTTATTTATCAGCAGAACACACTCTGAAGGATGCTAATGATCTGATGGCAAAATTCCGTATTTCAGGTGTGCCGATCACAGAAGGAAGAAAGTTAGTAGGTATCATTACTAACCGTGATCTTAAATTTGAAACTGACTTCAGCAAGAAGATTGGTGAGTGCATGACCTCAGAAGGTCTGATCACTGCAAAAGAAGGAATTACCCTGGAGGAAGCGAAGAAGATTCTTGCGAAATCCCGTAAAGAAAAATTACCCATTGTAGACGACGATTTCAATTTAAAAGGTCTGATTACTATCAAAGATATTGAGAAACAGATCAAATATCCTATGGCTGCCAAAGATGAGCAGGGACGTCTTCTCTGCGGTGCGGCAGTAGGAATTACTTCTAATGTAATGGCACGTGTGGATGCTCTGGTAAAAGCCAATGTAGACGTAGTTGTAGTTGATTCTGCTCATGGACATTCTGAGAATATTTTGAAGGCTGTCCGCGAAATGAAAGAAGCATATCCGGATCTTCAGGTTATTGCAGGAAACGTTGCTACAGGAGCCGCTACCAAAGCATTGATCGAGGCAGGAGTAGACGCTGTGAAGGTTGGTATCGGACCAGGATCTATCTGTACAACACGTGTGGTAGCAGGTATCGGTGTTCCGCAGGTTACTGCTGTTATGGATTGCTATGAGGTTGCTAACCGCTATGGTATTCCGATTATTGCTGACGGTGGTATCAAATACTCCGGAGACGTGACAAAGGCAATTGCAGCAGGCGCAAATGTATGTATGATGGGAAGTATGTTTGCCGGATGTGATGAAAGTCCGGGAACTTTCGAACTCTATCAGGGACGTAAATATAAAGTTTACCGTGGAATGGGATCTATTGCTGCTATGGAGAATGGAAGTAAAGACCGTTATTTCCAGGAAAATTCAAAGAAGCTTGTTCCGGAAGGTGTAGAGGGACGTGTAGCATATAAGGGACATGTAGAAGATACAGTTTATCAGCTGATCGGCGGACTTCGTGCAGGAATGGGATACTGTGGTGCGGAAAATATTGAAGCACTGAAGACTACCGGAAAGTTTGTTAAAATCTCTGCAGCATCCTTAAAAGAGTCTCATCCTCATGACATTCACATTACAAAAGAGGCTCCGAATTACAGCGTAGATGAATAATCGTATTTTTCCTCTTGAAAAATAAAAAAAAGTATTATATATTAATAATAACGACTGCATGACTGGCGGAAAGCAGGATTTACCTGTGGGGAGTGCAGTAAGTGTTTAGCCGACCGCCTGGGCAGCCTGAAATACAGACTACCCAGGCGGTTTGTTTGTTTTTTAGGACCATAATGTTGATTACAAAAAGAGAATTTCTACCAAGAAAAAGGAGATCAGACGATGGAAATGATATCACTGGAAAATGAACTGAAAAACAATTCTTATCCGGGAAGAGGAATTATCCTGGGCCGCACCGCTGACGGAACAAAGGCAGTGGCAGCTTACTTTATCATGGGAAGAAGTGAGAACAGCAGAAATCGTGTGTTTGTAACAGAAGGAGAGGGAATCCGCACACAGGCGTTTGATCCTTCTAAGCTTACTGATCCAAGCCTGATCATTTATGCTCCGGTTCGTGTACTTGGAAATAAGACGATTGTTACAAATGGAGATCAGACAGATACTATTTATGAAGGTATGGACAAACAGATGACTTTTGAACAGTCATTAAGATGTCGTGAATTTGAGCCGGATGGACCAAACTATACACCTCGTATATCTGGCGTTATGCACATTGAAAATGGAAACTACAGTTATGCAATGTCTATTCTGAAAAGTAATAATGGTAACCCGGAGGCATGTCTCCGCTATACCTATGCTTATGAAAAAGCAATTGCAGGAGAAGGTCGTTTTATTCATACTTATAAATGTGATGGAAATCCGCTTCCAAGTTTTGAAGGAGAGCCTAAGCTGGTAAGCATTCCGGATGATATGAAGGAATTTACAGATCTTTTGTGGAACAGTCTTAATGAGGAAAATAAGGTTTCACTTTTTGTGCGCTACATTGATATTGAAACCGGAAAATATGAGACTGCTATTGTAAATAAAAACAAATAAGGAGGATGCAGGTAATGAATGAATTACAGTTAAAATACGGATGTAACCCAAACCAGAAACCATCCAGAATCTTTATGAATGACGGAAGAGAGCTTCCGATCAAGGTACTTTCCGGAAGACCGGGATATATTAATTTCCTGGACGCGTTTAATGGCTGGCAGCTGGTAAGAGATCTGAAAAAAGCAACCGGACTTGCTGCAGCAACATCATTCAAGCATGTTTCTCCTGCAGGTGCTTCTGTGGGGCTTCCGCTTACAGAAACTCTGGCAAAAATCTATTGGGTGGAGGACATGAACTGGAAAGAGTTTTCTCCAATCGCCTGTGCGTATGCGAGAGCAAGAGGCGCTGACCGTATGTCTTCCTTTGGAGATTTTATTTCTCTTTCTGATGTATGTGACAAAGATACTGCTCTTCTTATTAAGAGAGAGGTTTCTGATGGTGTGATCGCTCCGGGATATACAGACGAAGCTCTGGAAATCCTGAAAGCTAAGAAAAAAGGAAACTACAATGTCATTGAGATCGATCCTGATTTTGTACCGGCTCCACTGGAACATAAGGAAGTATTTGGTGTGACATTTGAACAGGGAAGACAGGAACTTGAGATTAATGATGAGCTGATCGCCAATATTGTAACAGATAATAAAGAACTTTCTGAGGAAGCAAAACGTGATATGAAAATTTCCCTGATCGTTCTGAAATATACACAGTCCAACTCTGTATGTTTTGTTAAAGACGGACAGGCTATCGGCGTAGGTGCCGGACAGCAGTCTCGTGTGCATTGTACCAGACTGGCCGGACAGAAAGCAGACAACTGGTTCCTCCGTCAGAGTCCTCAGGTTCTGAACCTTCCATTTAAAGAGGGAATCAGCCGTGCAGAGAGAGATAATGCCATAGACGTATATATCGGTGAAGAATATATGGATGTTCTTGCTGACGGTGCATGGGAGCGTATCTTTACAGAGAAACCGGAGGTATTTACAAGAGAAGCGAAACGTGCATGGCTGGATCAGCTTACAGATGTAACTCTTGGCTCTGATGCGTTCTTCCCATTCAGCGATAATATTGAAAGAGCACATAAAAGCGGCGTAAAATATATTGCACAGCCGGGTGGATCTGTAAGAGACGAGGATGTGATTGCAACCTGTAATAAGTATGGAATGGCAATGGCATTTACCGGAATCAGACTGTTCCATCATTAATAATAAAAAGCGTTGTTTTGAGAAAAACAGCGCTTTTTTTATAACAGGAATTTGTAAGAAGATAACTAAAAAAACCAGAACAATATCTGTTCTGGTTTTAAGAGCGATAGACGGGGCTCGAACCCGCGGTCTCGACCTTGGCAAGGTCGCG
>Scooby_p1__coassemble_296_pt1 | contig 29994 bp, 31 predicted proteins | sample Scooby_p1__metabat2_low_PE_039 | metagenome-assembled genome bin Scooby_p1
AAATTACTTTGGCATTGGCAGTCTTTATAGATACCTTTGCCAGCCGCCAATGTCAAAGATATTTACCATTTATTTCAAAAAATGGTCGTGTGTATTGCGAGGTGAAATTTATGCTATGCACGTAAAAACAGGGAAAGGATATTATGAATAAAGCATATGTACCGATTTATGAAAAGGTGGCTCTTACAATTGAAGAGGCAGCTGAATATAGTAATATTGGACAAAATAGAATTAGTAATTTATTAAAAGAACCACGATGTCCATTTGTACTTTATGTAGGAGCTAAAAAACTTGTAAAGAGAAAAGAATTTGAAAGATTTATTTCGGAAAATATAGAGATTTAAGAGATAGGAGATGAGATGGAAATTGAATATTCACAAAGATAAAATGGTATGGTATAATATAAAATACTGTATTAGGGCTTCTTTGAAAGGAGCTAAAATATGGGAAAAGATTTAAAAGGCAAAGAACTTGGTGTGGGTATATCACAGGAAAGTACAGGATTATACTCCGCAAGATTTGTAGATCGGTTTGGAAAGAGAAAGCATAAACGATTCAAAAAGCTACAAGAGTGTAGAGCTTGGCTTGCAGATGCGATTTATGTAGATGAACATAGTGATATTTCAATGCCGTCTGATATGTTGGTGGATCATTGGTTTGATTACTGGATTGGAATAAAGAAGAAAACAGTCCGTCCGAATACGGTTCGTAATTATACGGAGAGATATATAAGAAATATTAAACCATTGATTGGGAAAATGTCATTATCAGATGTGAAACCTCTACATTGTCAAAAGATATTTTATGATATGGCGGATCAAGGCTATCGTACGTCCACGATTTATCAAGCAAGAATTACATTATATAATATGCTTGAATATGCAAAAGAAAATGAAGTATTACGAACGAATCCCTGTAAAAGGTCAGTGAAGAGTGATATGGGAAAACCTTCGGAGAAGAAAGTTGCATTAGAAAGAGATGTGCAAAAAATATTTTTGAGATATGCAGAAGGGCAGAGTTATGAAAATCAGTATCGATTTATTCTTCAAACCGGATTGAGGACAGGCGAATTAGTTGGATTGAAATGGGAAGATATTGATTTTGAATCTAAAACAATTCAGATTCGCAGGAGTATGGAATACCGTTATAGTGTAAAAGAGTGGCGTATTGGAGAACCAAAGAGTAAATCAGGTTATCGTACGATACCTTTAACAGAAGAAGCGGTTGCTATACTGAATAAACAAAAAGAAAAGAATAAGTGGATTTCAGAAATTTCAAAAGAATGGGAAGAGTTTGTGTTTCTGTGCAGAAAGGGGACACCAGTTAAGAACAGTACATATGATACGGCATTGTTTAAGATTTGTGACAAAGCACAGATTCCTAGATTTTCAATGCATATTTTGAGACATACATTTGCTACTAGATGTATTGAAGCAGGTATGAAGCCCAAAACACTTCAAATGCTACTGGGCCATTCAAATATTGGAATTACCATGAACTTATATGTTCATACTACCGAAGAAGAAAAGAAAAAAGAAATTGATTTGGTAGCAGAAGCGCTTATGGCAATATGATGGCCCACTAAATGGCCCACCTGTTAAAGTAAGTATGCTGAAATCCCTTGAAATCTAAGGATTTATAGGAGGAAATAGAAGAAATGAAACTAGGTATCGTAGGACTGCCGAATGTGGGCAAGAGTACACTTTTTAATTCTTTGACAAAAGCAGGAGCAGAGTCTGCAAACTATCCTTTCTGTACCATTGATCCGAATGTGGGAATTGTTACAGTACCGGATGAGAGACTGAATCTCCTGGGTGAGTTTTATCATTCAAAAAAGGTGACTCCTGCAGTGATCGAGTTTGTAGATATTGCAGGACTTGTAAAAGGAGCATCAAAGGGAGAAGGTCTGGGAAACCAGTTTCTTGCCAATATTCGTGAGGTAGACGCAATTGTTCATGTAGTGCGCTGCTTTGAAGATCCTAATGTGATCCATGTAGATGGAAGCATTGATCCCCTTCGTGATATAGAGACAATTAATCTGGAACTTGTATTTTCTGATCTGGAAATTCTGGAGAGAAGACTTGCCAAGGTGACAAAGACTGCCAGAATGGATAAAGAAGCTGCAAAAGAACTGGAGTTCCTTCAGAAAGTAAAGGCTCATCTGGAAGAGGGAAAAATGGCCATCACCATGGAAATGGAAACAGAGGATGAAGAAGCATGGATGGGAACTTATAATCTTCTTACCTGGAAGCCTGTGATCTATGCAGCTAATGTAGCAGAGGATGAGCTTGCAGATGACGCGGCATCCAATCCTCACGTACAGGCTGTGAAGGAATATGCCAGCCAGCAGAAAAGCGAGGTTTTTGTAATCTGTGCAGAGATTGAAGAAGAAATCTCTCAGCTGGATGATGATGAGAAAAAAATGTTTCTGGAAGATCTTGGACTGACCGAATCCGGTCTTGAGAAGTTGGTGCGTGCAAGCTATAGTCTTCTTGGGCTTATGAGCTTCCTTACTTCCGGAGAAGATGAAACAAGAGCCTGGACTATTAAAATCGGTACAAAGGCTCCTCAGGCAGCAGGAAAGATTCATACAGACTTCGAACGTGGATTTATTAAGGCTGAGGTTGTAAATTATAAAGATCTCCTGGACTGCGGCTCTTACGCAGGTGCCAGAGAAAAAGGTCTTGTACGAATGGAAGGTAAGGAATATGTGGTTCAGGATGGCGATGTGATCCTGTTCCGTTTCAATGTATGATAAAGGTGTTTTTATGAATACATCAATTCGATTTCCAAATCTGGATATAGATTTCAGATACGTGGGCCGTTCCGTCTCTCTTTTTGGAATTGAGATTACCTTTTATGGAATGCTGATCACTATAGGAATGCTGATAGCCCTGGTTTATATGATCCTTCATGCAAAAAGAAAAAAAGAGGATCCGAACCTGTGTCTGGAACTGATGATTCCTTCTCTGATCGGAGGTGTGATCGGAGCACGGCTCCTGTATATAGTGCTTCACTGGGAGTTGTTTTCAGGAAAAACAATTTCAGAATTTTTGGATATTACCAGTGGCGGAATGAGTTTTCTGGGAGGACTTCTGGGCGGAATGCTTTTTGGGGCAGTTTACTGCCGTATCCGTAAAGTCTCCTTTATGCGGCTGGCAGATACTGCCAGTATGGGACTTCTGATTACGCAGATAATAGGAATATGGGGAAACTTCTTTAACCGGGAATCCTTTGGCGAATATACAGATACGTTGTTTGCGATGCAGATCCCTGCAGCGGCTGTAGATAAAAGCCAGATTACTCCTTTGATGCAGTCGCATCTGGCAGAAGCAGAGGGGATTTCTTATATCCAGGTTCACCCGTTGTTTCTTTATGAAAGTTTTTGGTTTTTGCTTTTGTTTGTTATTCTGCTTTCTTATACCCGCAGAAAAAAATATGCAGGAGAGATTTTTCTCAGATATCTGGCAGGATATTTTCTCGGGACTGCTGTGATGGGATGGCTCAGCCCGGCAGGATTTATGATTCCGAAAACTGAGATACCTGTACTGCCGTTTGTATATATGGTTACAGCAGTGATCTTATGGATTACCGCAGCTGTTCGCAGGAGTCTTTCGAAAAAACGGGAGAAATACAGACGACGCAGGCAAGAGACCTATGATTCCGGTGACAAAAGGTCAGGATTGAATTATGACGAAATCCATACCTACGAAGATGTTTCTCATGAATTTCTGGGAACAGATCTGTCCGGCAGAAAGGAAAAGACCGAAGAAAACGAGGGTTCTGAACATGCAGAAACAGATGAGAAATCTGAAAAAGAAATGGAATCCGGAACAGATGGAGGAAAGAAAGAGAGGCAGCAGGAAGAAGCTAAAGAGGAAGATAAAACGCTGCCGCAGGAAGCTCAACGGAATGATACAGAATCGGGAGGATCTTCCCAGGTGTCTGAAGATGAGCAGAAAGCTTGATGAATTAATAGAAAAAACAGAAATAATATAAGGACACAAGGGAAATTTGCAGCATCAGGCCGCAGGTTTCCCTTGTTTGTTTTTAATCCTGAACGAAAAAACCTGAGATTCCCACTTGTATTTTCCACATAAATAGGGTAGAATGGTTGCATAAGTGGTAGAAAGTGGTGAAAAGTGGTAGCGAATGGAAGGAACATGGCAGACCTGTCCATTTCTGCTGAAAAGTACGAAGGGGAGAATCGTACTTTCCGAGAGTAGGTGAGTTACATGTTCATGGGAGAATACAACCATACAATCGATGCGAAGGGGCGTCTGATCATTCCTGCTAAATTCAGGGAACTTCTGGGAGAGGAGTTTGTGCTGACAAAGGGACTGGATGGTTGTCTTTCAGTTTATCCTATGGATGAATGGAAAGCCTTTGAAGAAAAGCTCAGAGCCTTACCACTTACAAGTAAAGAAGCAAGAACCTTCTCACGTTTCTTTGTTGCGGGAGCGACTATGTGTGAACTGGACAAGCAGGGGAGAATTCTTGTGCCTCAGGCACTTCGGGAATTTGCTGGTCTGGAAAAAGAAGTAGTCATTACCGGCAATCTGAATAAGGTTGAAATATGGAGCAGAGAAAAGTGGAGCGAAAACTGCTGCTATGATGATATGGAAAGCATTGCAGAAGGCATGCAGAAAATGGGTATCATCATTTAAGCATTACGCTGGAAAGAAATCCAACACAGGAGACGGATATGGAATTTAAACACAAATCTGTATTACTGGAAGAAACCATTGAGGGTTTAAGGGTAAAACCTGACGGAATCTACGTGGATGGAACTCTGGGAGGTGCAGGGCATGCCTCTGAGGTGTGCCGGAGACTTTCTGCCAAGGGGAGATTTATTGGCATAGATCAGGACCAGGATGCAATAGTTGCTGCGAGTGAAAGGTTGGCTGCCTATAAAGACAGGGTGACGATCATTCGCAGCAATTATTGTTACATGGTAGATGAATTGAAGAACCTTGGTATCCATCAGGTAGACGGAATAGTGCTGGATCTGGGAGTTTCCTCCTATCAGCTTGACAATGAAGAGCGCGGCTTCACTTATAGGGCAGACGCGCCTCTTGACATGCGCATGGATCAGAGACAGAGCAGAACAGCGGCAGACATCATCAATGGTTACGAAGAAAAAGAACTGTATCGTATCATTCGTGATTACGGTGAAGATAAATTTGCAAAGAATATTGCGAAACATATTGTTGCGGCAAGACAGGAAAAACCTGTGCGCACAACAGGAGAACTGACAGAGATCATACGTCGCGCCATACCTATGAAGATACAGGCGGCAGGCGGTCATCCTGCAAAAAGGACCTTCCAGGCTGTCCGTATTGAGCTGAACCGGGAACTGGATGTTCTTCGGGAATCTCTGGACGGGATGATCGACATGCTGGGTGACGGAGGGCGCATCTGTGTGATCACCTTCCATTCGCTGGAAGACAGGATCGTAAAGACGATTTTCCGTAAAAACGAAAATCCCTGTACCTGTCCGCCTGATTTTCCTGTATGTGTCTGCGGAAAGAAGTCAAAAGGAAAGGTGATCACACGAAAACCGATCCTGCCCGGAGAACAGGAACTGGAAGAGAATTCCAGGTCCAAAAGTGCGAAACTGCGTATTTTTGAGCGCAGGCTGCAGCAGTAGGCAAAGGTTTTGAAAGTGAAAGAAAGTTAGTGATAGATGATGGACAGGACAAACAGAGCAGTGACAGACAGAAGAAGCAGAGAAAATGCCAGAAGCATTCAGAATGTGTATGTAGATGGAAATGCTGCAAGAAGGCTGCAGGAAATTCCTGACAGAAGATATTCTTCCGGGAGACCTGTACAGAACAAAAAAAGAAAAAGTTCTCGGAGTGCAGCTTCTGCAAAAGCGTCAGGTCGTGCAAGAGAGGTCAGCAGAACAACGCAGAGAAACCGCAGAAAGGCAATGAGCATGGGGCGGGGATACGTTGTATTTCTTACAGTGGTCTCAGTTGCAGTCCTGTTTTTCTGTGTATATTACCTTCAGTTAAGGGCGGATGTTACCGGCCGTATCAAAACAGTAGCGGCTCTTGAAACGGAGCTAAGTGAACTCCGGGAAGAAAATGACGCCTATGAGAGCCAGGTGAAGTCTGATGTGGATCTGAACAGGATCAAGAAGATTGCTATTGGCCGCCTTGGGATGAATTATCCCCGGGATGATCAGAAGAAAACCTACAGTATGGCAAACAACAGTTATGTAAGACAGTATCAGGATATTCCCCGCAGTAAGTAAGAGGTGAGAATTTGGGAAGCAACAGGAGGAGAAAAAAACCGCAGCGTAAAATAAATCATCAGATGAGAGGAAAGCTGGCAGGACTGTTTGGTGCAGTGCTGCTGGCTTTACTTTGTTTGCTGGGAAGGATTACATATATCAATGCCACCAGCGGAAACAGATATAAAAAACAGGTTCTGACTCAGGCCCAGCAGAAATATGCCAGTAATGTTCTTCCGGCAAAACGCGGAAATATTTATGACAGGAACGGCAATATCCTTGCAACCAGCAATAAAGTATACAATGTGATACTGGATTGTAAAACGGTAAACTCTGACGAAGATTATGTGGAACCTACCATCAGGGCTTTGAACAAGATACTGGGAGTAGAAGAGGAGAAAGTCCGCTCCCTTCTTTCTGATGAAAAAACAAGCAGCAGCCAGTATCAGATTCTTATAAAAAAGCTTTCTATGGATGATAAAAAGGAATTTGAGAAATATTGTACTGTGGACGAGGACAGTGATCTTTCAGAATCAGAAATAAAAGAACGTTCCAATGTAAAAGGTGTATGGTTTGAGGAGGATTATCTCAGAAGCTATCCATTTAACAGTCTTGCCTGTGATGCGATTGGTTTTACACTTGCCAGAGATGTTGCAGATGTGGGGCTGGAAAGTTATTACAACAGTACACTTATGGGGGCTGACGGCCGTCAGTACGGATACTTTAACAGTGATTCGGATGTGGAACAGACTATTATAGAACCTGTTGACGGCAAAAGTATTGTGACTACCATAGATGTGGGAATGCAGCAGATCGTTGAAAAATATGTAAATGGATTTAAGAAAAAAATGGGAGCCAAGGATATTGGGGTTATCATAGAAGATCCAAATACAGGAGAAATTCTTGCTATGGATGCCGGTGACCGTTATGATCTGAATGATCCCCGGGATCTTTCCAGCATTTATTCAGAGGAAGAGATCAAGGCAATGAATGATGCGGAAACAGTTCAGGCCCTGAATGATATGTGGAATAACTTCTGTGTTACAGATGCATATGAGCCGGGATCAGTAATCAAACCCATCGTTGTGGCAGGTGCGCTGGAAAAAGGCGGTATATCTGAAACAGATACCTTTTTGTGCGATGGAGGAGAGGCTTTCGGAGCCAATGGAGATCCGTTTATCAAATGTGCAGTATATCCGGATGCCCATGGAGAACAGGATCTGACCCATGTGATCGCCAATTCATGCAACGACGGTATGATGGCTATTGCCGCTGCGATGGGAGCGGATGAATTTATTAAAGCTCAGAGTCTTTTTAACTTTGGCAGCCGCACCGGTATTGATCTTCCGAATGAAGGATACGGTATTATTCATACGTCAGAGACAATGGGGACAACGGAGCTTGCCTGTTCAGCTTTTGGACAGGGAATCACCTGTACTATGATCCAGGAAATTAATGCGATGTGTTCTGTTATCAATGGCGGTTACTATTATCAGCCCCATCTGGTAAAAGAAATCCAGGATGGCAGTGGAAGTACAGTGAAAAACATTGATCCAGTTCTGCTGAAACAGACCATTTCCTCAGATATATCTGCAGATATCAGGTCCTATATGGCGGCCAGTGTTCAAGAAGGTACCAGCCGTACATCAAAAGTTCAGGGATACAGCTCTGGCGGTAAGACTGGTACAGCAGAGAAGCTTCCGCGAGGAAATGGCAAATATCTGGTTTCTTTTATTACGTTTGCTCCGGTGGAGGAGCCTCAGCTTGTGCTGTATGTGGTAGTTGACGAGCCAAATGCAGAAAACCAGGCTGACAGTAAATATCCTCAGTATATCGCCCAGGGTATTCTGTCAGAACTTCTTCCTTATATGAATATTGATCCGGATGAGGCCGAAGATGGAGTTGTTCCGGAAACAGAGCTGTGGGAAGGCTTTGAGGGAGTACTGGAGGATATTTCCGGAGGAAGTGTAGATGTAGCCGGAAACCTTGTAGACGCAGAAGGAAACCTTATTGATATGGAAGGCAACCGGGTAGATGAGGAAGGATATCTTCTTAATGAGGAAGGCCAGAGAAAAATTGATGAAAACGGTGAGTATATCAAATCCCAGAATATGGAAACTTTTTCCGGGGAAACGCTTCCTGCTTCCGAAAGCGGTGAGTCAGCAGGGGATGCAGTATCCAACCCGGCTGCTCCGGCGCCTCCGGAAAGTGACGAAGATCCTGTGGACGGAAATAATATGGAAAGCGAAGGACTTACCAACGAAGAGGCAGGACTGGAATAAAAATTTTGCATCCATGACATAGAAGGGACATACCCTGCAGAGAAACATCATATATTTTTATGATGATCTCTGTGGGGCTTTTTTATGAAAAAAAATATGACATTCCATAAAAAGAAAGTATGGGTAGTCTTTCTTATGTGTGCAGGAATGCTTTTGGGACTGATGGGAAGATTAGTATGGCTGATGGGCTTTCGTTCTGATCATTATTATGAAAAAGCAGAGGAACTGCATGAGAGGGAACGGGATATCAAGGCTGCCAGAGGAAGGATTCTGGATGCAAACGGGAAGGTACTGGCAGATAATAAAACGGTTTGTACTGTGTCGGTAATTCACAGTCAGGTAAAAGAACCGGAAAAAGTGATACGACTGCTTTCTGCAGAGCTGGGGATATCGGAAGAGAATATAAGAAAAAAGGTGGAAAAAATATCTTCTATTGAAAGAATCAGAACAAATGTGGACAAAGAAACAGGAGATATCATACGAAGAGCAGGACTGGAAGGAGTAAAGGTAGATGAAGACTATAAAAGATATTATCCATATGACACTCTGGCATCCAGAGTCCTGGGATTTACCGGAGGAGATAATCAGGGAATTATCGGACTGGAAGTAGAATATGAGGATGTTTTAAGTGGTACTCCGGGAAAAATACTGACTACTACAGACGCAAGGGGAGTTGAGATCGATGAAATCGGGGAAAGCCGGATGGAGCCGGAAAAAGGAGATGATCTCAGACTAAGCCTGGATATCAGTATTCAGGAATTTGTTCAGCAGGCGGCTTTGAAAGTGATGGAAGAGAAACAGGCAGAAAGAGTGTCTGTTCTTCTGATGAATCCTCAAAATGGAGAAATTTATGCCTGTGTCAATGTGCCGGAATTTAATCTGAACGATCCCTTTGTGCTGAATACAGGTGAAGATGTTTCCTCTATGAATACTCAGAAAGCTCAGGAAAGACTGAATCAGATGTGGAGAAACCCATGTCTGAACGATACTTATGAGCCCGGGTCTACATTTAAGATCATTACAATGGCGGCAGGGCTTCAGGAGGGAGTGGTTTCTCTGGAAGATCATTTTTACTGTCCGGGATATAAACTGGTTGATGACAGAAGAATCCACTGTGCAAATCGAAGAGGGCATGGGTCCCAGAATTTTGTAGAAGGAGCCCAGAATTCCTGCAATCCTGTTTTTATTGAAGTAGGGCTCAGGCTGGGAGTGCAAAAATATTATCAGTATTTCCGACAGTTTGGGCTGATGGAAAAAACAGGGATCGATCTTCCGGGAGAAGCAGGAACAATCATGCATAAAATGGAGAATATGGGAAATGTAGAGCTTGCTACAGTAGCTTTCGGACAGTCTTTTCAGATTACTCCCATTCAGCTTGCTGCAACGGTCAGCTCTTTGATCAATGGAGGAAACAGGGTTACACCTCATTTTGGAGTGGCCGTTCAGACCGAAGACGGAAATTCTGTAAAGGAGCTTTTATATTCTTCTAAAACCGGAATTGTATCCGAAGATGTTTCAAAAAAGGTAAGAGATATTCTGGAAACGGTAGTTTCTCAGGGATCTGGCCGGAATGCATCTGTGCCTGGATATTCTATTGGAGGTAAAACTGCTACGTCCCAGACACTTCCAAGAAGTGCCAACAGATATATTTCATCCTTTCTTGGATTTGCGCCGGCAGATGAGCCAAGGATGCTGGCGCTGTGTATTATCCATGATCCAAAAGGTATCTACTATGGAGGTACCATTGCGGCTCCGGTAGTCAGGAGTATCTTTGAAAATGTCCTTCCATATCTGGGAATCAAAAAAACAGCTGTGAAAACCCGGGAGGATAACATCTAATGTGAACAGTAACAGTTGATAAATTCTTTAAAAAGCTTTATACTGTTTATGTTGTAAAACATAAAAAACGAAAGAATGATAAGAGGTGTAAGGATGAATTATCAAGTTATAATCCCGGTTCTGGTTTCTTTTGCCATCAGTCTGGTTCTGGGACCAGTGATCATTCCTTTTTTGAGGAAACTCAAAATGGGACAGACAGAACGAGTTGAGGGAGTGCAGTCCCATTTGAAAAAAGCCGGGACGCCTACTATGGGAGGAATCATCTTCCTGATCGCAGCAGTGGTTACATCTTTGTTTTATGTAAAGGACTATCCATCCATTATTCCGATCCTGTTTTTAACACTGGGATTTGGGATTATCGGATTTCTTGATGATTATCTGAAGGTAGTGCTGAGACGTTCCGATGGTCTTCTGCCGTGGCAGAAATTTCTTCTTCAGGTGGTTGTGACCGGTATCTTTGTATTTTATCTTCTTAATTACACGGATATCTCATTGAACATGCTGATTCCTTTCTGGCCGGGACATTACCTGAATCTGGGTATTCTGTCAATTCCTGTTTTGTTCATTGCGGTGATCGGTACGGTTAATGGTGTGAACTTTACAGACGGACTGGACGGACTGGCATCCAGTGTTACTCTGATCGTTGCGGTATTTTTTACCGTTGTGTCAATTGGCATGAAAAGCGGTATAGAACCTGTTACCTGTGCAGTAGTAGGCGGATTGATGGGATTCCTTCTGTTTAATGTATATCCGGCAAAGATCTTCATGGGAGATACCGGTTCGCTGGCTCTTGGAGGATTTGTGGCAGGAACTGCATATGTGCTTCAGATGCCGTTGTTTATTCTTCTGGTAGGAATCATTTATCTTGTTGAGGTGCTGTCTGTTATGATCCAGGTGACATATTTTAAGGCGACTCATGGAAAGAGGATCTTCAAGATGGCTCCGATTCATCATCATTTTGAGCTTTGCGGCTGGTCAGAAACAAGAGTAGTAGCCGTATTCTCCATAGTAACTGCCATTATGTGCCTGATTGCATTCATGGCATTTTAACAGGGGGGATACAGAAATGGATTTAAAAGCAAAAAAAGTTCTTGTATTCGGTTCAGGAAAAAGTGGTATTGGAGCTGCAGAACTGCTTGGAAAGGTTGGAGCCTGTCCGGTTGTTTATGATGGAAACGCAGATTTGGATAAAGAAGCAGTTATACATAAACTTCCAGATATCAAAAATCTGGAGGTCTATGCAGGAGTACTTCCTCGGGATGTACAGGAAAGTTTGGATCTTGTAGTTTTGAGTCCGGGTGTTCCTACGGATCTTCCGATGGTAAAAGATTTTTATCAGCAGGGACTGCCTGTATGGGGAGAAGTGGAACTGGCTTATCGTACAGGAAAAGGCCGCGTGCTTGCTATTACAGGAACCAATGGAAAAACAACTACAACAGCGCTTCTTGGAAAGATCATGAGTGATGCAGAGGAGTCTGTTTTTGTGGTAGGAAATATCGGAACACCGTATACTTCCAAAGCACTGGAAATGAAAAATGATTCAGTAACCGTGGCGGAGATTTCCAGTTTTCAGCTGGAAACAGTGGAGGAGTTTGCTCCGGAGGTCAGCGCCATCCTGAACATCACAGAAGATCACCTGAACCGGCATCATACCATGGAAGAATATATCCGGGTAAAAGAACTGATAGTAAAAAATCAGAAGCCGGAGAATGTGTGTGTGCTGAATTATGAGGATCCGGTGCTGAGGGAATTTGGAAAGAATATTGTACCAAAAACATTTTATTTTTCCAGTGAACGCAGTTTGGACAGAGGAATTTATCTGGACGGAGATCAGATTATTCTGAAGACGGAGAAGGAAGAGATTCCGCTGGTAAAAACAGGGGATCTGAAGCTTCCTGGAAAACATAATTATGAAAATGTGATGGCAGCCTCTGCAATGGCTTATTATGCGGGAGTCCCGGTGGAAAGTATCCGCAGGAGCATCTGTGAGTTTACAGCTGTGGAGCACCGTATCGAGTATGTGACAGAAAAGAACGGAGTAGTTTATTATAATGACTCAAAAGGAACGAATCCGGATGCAGCAATTAAGGGTATTCAGGCTATGGAGCGTCCTACTTGGCTTATTGCAGGTGGGTATGACAAAGAATCCTGTTATGATGAGTGGCTGAACAGTTTTAATGGAAAAGTACGCTCACTGGTGCTGATCGGACAGACAAAGGAGAAAATCCGTGATGCTGCAGAACGTCTGGATGCTTGTCCCTGTATTTTGTGTGAGGAACTGGAAGAAGCTGTAAAGATTTGTGCAGAAAAAGCGCAGCCGGGAGACGCGGTTCTTCTTTCTCCTGCATGCGCAAGCTGGGGACAGTTTGAAAATTACGAACAGCGTGGAGATATGTTTAAAAAGTTTGTAAATTCTCTTTGATTTTTTTATGTCAATATAAAACCTACATATATATCACTATGTAAAATGACCGGTAAGATGCCGGTCATTTTCTATGTAAAGAAACACGGAAGTTCTTTTGTGAAAAAAGAAATCATACTTATTATTGATGATGCTGCGGGAGGATGTTTATGAAAAAGAGCATCCGGGAAAGAACCGGAAAACAGGATGTTCTGCTTCTGATACTGGTATTGTTTCTGACGGCTTTCGGTCTGGTCATTCTGTACAGTGTCAGCTCATATAATGGAAGTGTTCGTTTTCATGATGCTGCCTATTATTTAAAAAAACAGCTTTTTGCCACTGCACTGGGGCTTGGGGTTATGTATGCAGCTTCCAGAATAGATTATCATGCCATGGTTGCGCTGGCTCCGGCGGTTTATCTGGTTTCGATCCTGCTGAGTATAGCAGTTCTTCTGGTGGGGAAGGAAATCAATGGTTCAAAAAGATGGCTGGCTTTAGGTCCTTTTTCCTTTCAGCCATCTGAATTTTCTAAACTGGCAGTGATCCTTTTTCTTGCATGGCAGATTGACAGAAGCAGGAAGAAAACCTCGGGTTTCTGGTTTATGTGCAGGACCATGGCAACACTTCTTCCTATTGTAGGTCTTGTAGGCTCGAATAATTTAAGTACGGCAGTGATCATTTTGGGAATAGGTGTTGTTCTGATTTTTGTGTCCAGTCCCGGATATGTCCAGTTTATTGGTATGGGGACTGCAGGAATCGGATTTGTGGCAGTATTTCTTGCGGCAGAAAGCTACAGGCTGGAACGTCTTGCCATATGGAGAAATCCGGAAAAGTATGAAAAAGGATTCCAGACAATACAGGGACTTTATGCTATTGGAAGCGGAGGACTTTTTGGAAGAGGGTTTGGAAGCAGTCTCCAGAAACTGGGATTTGTTCCGGAGGCACAGAATGATATGATCTATTCGATCATATGTGAGGAACTGGGGCTTGTGGGTGCGGCTGCTTTGATATTTGTGTTTGGCATGCTCTTGTGGAGGCTGTCTGTGATTTCTATGCACAGCAGAGATCTTCAGGGGACGCTGATATGTGCAGGAATTATGGCACATATGGCAATCCAGGTGATTCTGAATATTTCTGTAGTCACAAATACAATACCAAATACAGGGATTACGCTTCCTTTTATCAGCTATGGAGGTACCTCGGTAATGTTTCTTCTGGCTGAAATGGGGATGGCTCTCAGCGTCAGTTGTCACAGAAAAACAGAACTGGCATATGATAAATGAAAGAGGCCTTTTGGGAGTGAAGGGATTGGGGGAAATTCGCATTACAGGAGGAAGACCTCTAAAGGGTACCATATCTATACAGGGCTCCAAAAATGCGGCCCTGCCTATGATGGCGGCAGCGCTTCTGCATAAGGGAGTCAGCGTGCTCAGAGGCTGTCCGTTTATTGCCGATGTTTTTTGTATGGAAAAAATTTTAAGATCCCTGGGAGCAGTGACCTGGTGGGAGGGGAATAACTTGTATCTGGACTGCAGTTACGCAGACGGAACAGTGATATCTGAGGAAAACACAGGAAAAATGCGTTCTTCCATGATCCTCCTGGGAGTGCTTCTTGCAAGAAACGGAAAAGGCACGGTGGGATATCCGGGAGGCTGTGTTATAGGAAAACGTCCTGTGGATCAGCATCTTCACGTACTTAAAGGACTTGGCAGCTATATCATAAAGGAAGAGGGATTTCTGGAAGCATCATGCACAGGGCTGAAGGGAAGCCGGATCTGCTTCGAAAAAAGAAGTGTAGGAGCAACAGAGCAGGGAATCCTTGCGGCAGTAACAGCAGAAGGAAAGACGACACTTTTAAATTGTGCCAGAGAACCGGAGATCATCTGGCTGTGCAGATATTTAAGGAGAATGGGAGCGGAGATAAAAGGAGAGGGGAAAAACTGTATTGAGATCAATGGAGTAAAAAATCTGAAGGCAGGAGATATGAAAGTGCCTCCGGACCGTATTGTTGCAGGAACCTATATTTGTGCGGCAGCGGCTACCAGAGGAACCATTATTATAGAAAATCCACCGGAAGGGGAACTGGATGCATTTCTGAAAGTGTACAGGAAAATGGGTGGACAATATATCAGGAAGAGTGGTAAACTAATAGCTGACGGAAGAGGAACAGCGTATCCTGTCCCTTATCTGGAAACAGAGGTTTACCCTGGTTTTCCTACAGATCTTCAATCTCCGCTGATGGCGGTTCTTACAACAGTTTCCGGTGTGAGCTGCATACAGGAAACGATTTTTGAAGACAGATTCAGAGCGGTTGAAGAACTGAAAAGGATGGGGGCCCGGATTACTGTTTCCGGAAGACAGGCACGTATCACAGGAGGATATCCTCTTCATGGATGCAGAGTGGCAGCAGGAGAACTCCGGGGAGGTGCGGCTCTGATCATAGCTGCCCTGGCGGCACAGGGGGAATCGATTGTGGAAGGAAGCTCCTTTATCTGCCGGGGATACCAGAATATTTGTGAGGATCTGGCTGTTTTGGGCGGACAGATTAAAAAGGATACAGGAACTGCATTTTATGAGAACATCGAAATACAGAAAAAAAATAAACATTACAGACAAACATAAAAAAATAATGCTGGGAGGGCTGGGAGCAGTCCTTCTTGCAGGAATCATCTTTTTCTTTTCTTATTATCAGGTAAAAAATGTGGAAGTTATGGCAAGTGATCATTATACAGAAAAAGAGATTAAATCCATGATCCTGAGAGGTCCGATGTCAGGAAATTCCATTCTGGCACCGATTCTCTATTCTACAGAGGATACAGGGGACATTCCTTTTGTAGAGGCGTTTACTGTTTCCAGATCAAACAGAAATACCATTGTGATCGGCCTGAAAGAAAAAAAAGCGGTAGGCTGTATTCCGTATCTGGACAGTTACGTTTATTTTGACAGAAACGGGATTTTTATTGAGGGAGAAAAGAACAGAGATGAAAAAGTTCCGTTTTTTGACGGAATTGCAGTAAAGCGTGTGGTGAAAAATGAAAAGCTTCCAATAAAAGATACGGTTTTGAATACGGCAGTAGCCCTTTCTACTATCTTTGCAAAAAATGACAGTGTTCCGGAGCATATTGAATTTGATGAAAATTATGAGATCAGCCTTCTGTATGGAGATATTACCGTGAATCTTGGAAAGGATGAAAATCTGGAAGATAAAATGACCCGTGTGATCGCTATCTTGCCCCAGCTTTCCGGACAGAAGGGTGTGCTCCATGCCGAAAATATCAGCAGCACGGTAAAAACCATCACCTTCGAAGCTGAAATCGAGGAGATGACAGCTGAAAACTGGACAGGTGGATATGATGAAAACGGAGAATATACCGGTGATGGAGAATATGATGAAAATGGACGTCATGTAGGACCAAGACCTATGACAGCCCTGGATTATGCTTTAGAAAACTGGGTGGGAGGTTATGATGAGGAAGGCGACTATACTGGTTCCGGAGAGTATGATGCAAACTGGAATTATGTAGGACCGGCACCAACTCAGGAGACCATAGATGCTATGGGTGACTGGACCGGAGGCTATAATGAGGAAGGCGGTTTTAATGGAACCGGTGAGTATGACAGAGAAGGGAATTATGTAGGTCCTGCTGCTGAGACTGCCGAAGATACTCCGGAAGATGAGAATGCGGAATATCAGGAGGATGGATATTCCGAAGAGGGCTACGAGGATCAGTGGGACGAGGAGACCTATGGAGATGATGGTTCTGATGCTTATGAACAGTAAGAATGAGAATCTTCAGGTGACGAAAATCCATGAAAAAAGTATAAAAAAACAAAAATAGTAGTTGATTAATTTTATAAAAAACTATATGATATACTATATGCAGGTAGATTACGATAAATATCGGTGAAATAAAAGGAGGAAGTACATTGTTAGAGATCATGTCAAATGAAGCTGAGTCCTCTGCCAAGATTATTGTCATTGGTGTGGGCGGAGCTGGAAATAATGCAGTAAACAGAATGGTGGAAGAGACCATCGGAGGGGTAGAGTTTGTAGGTGTGAATACTGACAAGCAGGCCTTAACTCTCTGTAAAGCTCCAACAGTACTTCAGATTGGTGAAAAGATAACGAAAGGCCTTGGTGCAGGAGCACAGCCGGAAGTTGGTCAGAAGGCCGCTGAGGAAAGCATAGAAGAAGTAAAACAGTTAATGGAAGGGGCGGACATGGTATTCGTTACCTGTGGAATGGGCGGCGGTACCGGAACAGGTGCAGCACCAGTGATCGCGGCAGCAGCCAAGGAAATGGGAATCCTGACAGTTGGCGTTGTGACAAAGCCTTTCCGTTTTGAAGCAAAAACACGTATGAACAATGCTCTTGCCGGGATTGAAAATCTGAAGAAGTCTGTGGACACTCTGATCGTTATTCCAAATGACAAGCTTCTTGAGATTGTTGATCGCCGTACAACCATGCCGGAGGCACTTCGTAAGGCTGATGAAGTTCTTCAGCAGGCTGTTCAGGGAATCACTGATCTGATCAATCTGCCGGCACTGATCAATCTTGACTTTGCAGATGTTCAGACAGTTATGACTGACAAGGGTATCGCTCATATCGGTATCGGAGAGGCAAGAGGAGACGATAAGGCTATGGAAGCTGTTCAGCAGGCTGTTTCTTCTCCGCTTCTCGAAACAACTATTAAGGGTGCTACTCATGTGATCATTAATATTTCCGGAGATATTTCTCTTATGGATGCAAATGATGCAGCAAGCTATGTTCAGGAGCTGACAGGAGAGGAAGCAAATATCATCTTTGGTGCAATGTATGATGATTCTGTTGCTGATTATGCAAGAATCACTGTAATTGCTACAGGCTTATCCGATGCAGCGCCTAAAGCAAATTCCTTTGGCGGCAGAAATACAGCTTCTTCCCCGTTTTCTGTAAGAAAGCCGGCTGCTGCAGGAACTTCAACACCTGTTTCAGGTTTGAACATGCCAAGCTTTAATCTTCCGAATATGAATTCATCTTTTGCTTCTAAAGTACCGACAAGTACTGTACAGAAAAAGGATATTCAGATTCCGGATTTTCTGAAAAACAGATAAATATCAAGAATAGAAAGAGGACACTGCATCCTGCAGTGTCCTCTTTCTCAGCATTTGCATGCAAAAGTGCTGCATTTGGTTTCTGATTGTGCAGAGGCATTTTCGCCGTTGATGTCAATAGCAGATGCTGTACATCGGCAGTGTTCATTATAGGTACATTCTTGGGCTTTGCAGTCAATACTGATCTTTTCGCATCCGCAGGAATCCTTTATGCTGTTTACTGCAGAGCTGTTATTACGGTCACGGAAGCTTCCGCAGCAGGTTTCGTCTGCAGCACGGGCATTGGAACCGGTTACTTCGATCTCTCCTCTGGAACAGAGCTGATCTTTGTTATAGATGCAGGTTACTGCTGTACAGTTAAGAATTGTCATAGTCATGTCCTCCTTGGATAGGTGATTGCGGTAAATAGTATTTCCGAAAAAAGGGATTCTATACGGTCCGGCTATGTGATTTAAAATATAAATAAAAAGTCCTTGACTTTAAGAAACACATATGATATATTTAACCAGTACGTGAAGAAAACAAAGCAGAGTTCACTCTCACCTCAGCACATTTGATGTGTCTCGGGTTTATATGTCTCGGCATTTTGCTGCTGGTTAAACCGCAGTTTTTAGGATGCACCATATTCGGAATGGTAGAATATGAAAGAGGATATAAGTGAGTGTGGATTTTGTCCGCACTTTTTTTCATATAGTAAAAAAGTCAGGGTATATCATTACAGGTATGGAGGTGTACGACAATTAGCAATTTAATGATTAACGAACAAATCAGAGACAAAGAAGTACGTCTGATCGGAGCAGACGGAGCTCAGCTTGGAATCATGTCTGCCAGAGAAGCTATGTTCAAGGCACAGGAGGCAGGACTTGATCTGGTAAAGATCGCACCGCAGGCGAAACCGCCAGTGTGCAAGATCATTGATTATGGTAAATACCGTTACGAGCTTTCCCGTAAAGAAAAGGAAGCAAAGAAAAAACAGAAAACGATCGACATTAAAGAGGTACGTCTCTCTCCTAATATTGATACGAATGACTTAAAGACAAAGGTAAACGCTGCAAGGAAATTCCTCAGCAAAGGTGACCGCGTAAAAGTTACTCTGCGTTTCAGAGGAAGAGAAATGGCCCATATGGCAAGCAGCAGACATGTGCTGGATGATTTTGCGGAGCTTCTGACAGATATTGCAGTAGTAGAAAAAGCCCCGAAGATCGAAGGGAGAAGCATGACCATGTTTCTCAGTGAAAAACGTTAAGCAGTTACTGAGTATGTGCTGCAGGGCGCAGATAACAGTAATGTGAAATAAAACAGAACCAACGAATCAAGGAGGAAATAAAAATGCCTAAGATTAAAACATGTAGAGCAGCAGCAAAACGCTTCAAAAAAACAGGTACCGGAAAAATCATGAGAAACAAAGCTTATAAGAGCCATATCTTAACAAAGAAATCTCAGAAGAGAAAGAGAAATCTGAGAAAGGCCACTGTTGTTGATTCTACAAACCTGAAAAACATCAGGAAAGCACTGCCTTATTTATAAGAAGTAAGAAGACGAACAGGAGGAAATTAAGAAATGGCAAGAATTAAAGGCGGATTAAACGCAAAGAAAAGACATAACCGTACATTAAAACTGGCAAAGGGCTACAGAGGAGCTCGTTCCAAACAGTATAGAATCGCTAAACAGTCTGTAATGAGAGCACTTGCAAGCTCCTATGCAGGAAGAAAGCAGAAAAAACGTCAGTTCAGACAGCTCTGGATCGCACGTATCAACGCTGCTGCAAGAATGAACGGACTTTCCTACAGCAAAATGATGCATGGTCTTAAAGTTGCAAACATCGACATCAACAGAAAGATGCTTGCAGAGATGGCAGTTAATGATGCTGCTGGATTCACAGCACTTGCAGAAATCGCTAAAAAGGCTGTAGCATAAATAAAAAAGATCAGGAATTTCCTGGAAAAAGATCACATATCCAATAGTGGGTATGTGATTTTTTTTATAAATTTGCACTTGCAATCATAAAATTCTAATGCTATAATCAAAACATTAAAGTATTAGCGAATGAAAGTGAAAAAAGGAGGAGATTTATTATGAAAAACTGGAAAAAAGCTCTGAGCGTAACAGCAGCAGTTGCTGTGGCGGCAACAATGGCTATGCCGGTATCTGTTTTTGCAGAAGGTGATGAAACATTTAAGATTGGCGTAATCGGACCGATGACGGGCGATTATGCACAGTATGGTACAAACGTCTATAATGCAGCTCAGATTGCTATTAATGAAATAAATGAGAATGGTGGATTTAATGGATATCAGGTAGAACTTCTGGCAGCAGGAGATGATATGGGAGATCCGGAAAAAGCAGTTAATGCATACAATGATCTGCTTGATAGGGGAATGCAGATGCTTTGTGGTGCAGTTACTTCCGGTTCCTGTATTGCAGTAGGTGCAGAAGCAGCAGAGAGCACTTTTCTTTTTACTCCATCTGCTACAGCGGTAGATTCCATTACAGCAGGTTCTAATGAATTCCGCATGTGCTTTACCGACCCGGCACAGGGAGCAAAATCTGCACAGTATATCGGAGAGCATAAGCTTGCAACTAAGGTGGCTGTTCTGTATGACTCCATGGCAGACTACAATTCCGGCGTGCATGATTCTTTTGTAGAAGCAGCAGAAGAAAACGGTCTGGAAGTAGTTGCTGATGAGGCTTATACAACAGATAATAATACAGATTATTCTGTACAGCTTAAGAAGATTGCTGACAGCGATGCAGAGCTTCTTTTCCTTCCAAACTATTATTCCGATAATGCTTTGATTCTTCAGCAGGCATCAGAGGCAGGCATGGACATTAAGTTCTTTGGTGTTGACGGTATGGACGGTATTCTTAATGTAGAGAATTTTGATACTTCTCTTGCAGAAGGCGTTATGCTTCTGACTCCTTTCTCCGCAACAGCAGAAGATGAAGCAAGCCAGGCATTTGTAAAATCTTATAATGAGATTGCAGACGGAGAAACACCGAACCAGTTTGCAGCAGATGCTTATGATGTTATCTATGCAATGAAAGCCGCAGCAGATGCAGCAGAGATCACCCCGGACATGGCAAACGAAGATATCAGTGCAGCAATGAGTGAAGCAATGCTCAGTACAGAGATCGACGGACTTACAGGAAAAGCAAAATGGACAGAGGAAGGCGAGTGCGATAAAGAGCCGAAAGCATTTGTGATCGAAAATGGTGCTTACAAGGAAATGGAATAATCAGTGAACAGCTGATTTGATCATTGATAGTCATAAGGACGGGGACGGTTGCCTTGCAGTGTGACCGTCTGCCGTTCCTTTTTATTAACTTTATGATAAGAGGTGCACTATGAGTTTTATATCTTATTTAAAAGATGGAATCAGCCTGGGCAGTATTTATGCAATCATTGCTCTGGGCTATACAATGGTGTATGGTATTGCAAAAATGCTGAATTTTGCTCATGGAGATGTCATTATGGTCGGCGCTTTTGTGATCCTTACAGCTATTACAAAAGGAGGTATGTCTCCTGTTCTGGCTGTGCTGATTTCCATTGTATTCTGTACGGTACTGGGCATTGTCATTGAAAAAGTTGCATATCGGCCTCTGAGAAAGGCATCGTCAAACCTTGCAGTGCTGATCACAGCTATTGGTGTCAGCTATCTTCTTCAGAATCTTGCCCTGCTTATTTTTGGTGCGGATGCCAAAAGCTTTGTAACAGTCATCGATGTTCCTTCCCTTTCTCTTTTCGGAGGAGCGCTTGTGATCAAGGGAATCACAATTGTGACAATTGTTGTCAGTGTGATCATTATGGCTGCGCTTACGTTTTTTGTACGAAAAACAAAACCGGGACGTGCTATGCAGGCGGTTTCTGAGGATCGCGATGCAGCTCAGCTGATGGGTGTGAATGTAAATGCAACGATTTCCCTGACTTTTGCCATTGGCTCCGGGCTGGCGGCCATTGCCGGTCTTCTGCTTTGTTCTGCTTATCCTACACTGACTCCTTATACAGGAGCCATGCCTGGAATCAAGGCTTTTGTTGCAGCAGTATTCGGAGGTATCGGATCTATTCCGGGAGCCATGGTGGGAGGAATCCTTCTTGGTGTGATCGAAATTTTTGGAAAAGCCTACATTTCTTCTCAGGTAGCGGATGCTATTGTATTTGCAGTTCTGATCATTGTGCTCCTGGTGAAGCCTACAGGATTGTTTGGCAAAAACATTCAGGAGAAAGTGTAAGGTGGATCGTATGAAAAATAAAATGAATAAGACAACAAAAAACAATTTTATAACATATGGGATCGTGATCCTTTTATTTGCAGTGGTTCAGACCCTTTCTTCTACAGGAAATCTTTCCAGACTTCTTACAGGACTTCTGGTTCCCCTCTGCGTATATACGATTGCGGCAGTATCCTTGAACCTTGTTGTGGGATTTTCCGGGGAACTGAGCCTTGGACATGCAGGCTTTATGTGTGTGGGAGCATATTCCAGCGCATTGTTTTCTCATATGACTGCAGATGCCCTTCCTTCAGTTCCAAGATTTATCCTTGCCATTCTGGTGGGAGCGGTTGTGGCAGGTGTTTTTGGTGTCCTGATCGGCATTCCGGTATTGAGACTCCGCGGAGATTACCTTGCGATTGTTACTCTTGCTTTTGGTGAGATCATTAAAAATCTGATCAACATTCTTTATGTTGGTGTGGACGAAAATGGTATTCATGTGGCAACTACTTCTGCAGGCTTTAAACTTGCTGCCGGAGGAAAAAAGATTCTGAAAGGAGCTCTTGGTATTTCCGGTACTTCTGCTCTTTATAAGGATATTAAGGAGAACTTTTTCCTGATAGGAGTGATTCTTGTACTGATTACGCTGTTTATTGTACAGAACCTGGTGAATTCCAGAAGCGGACGTGCCATTATGTCCACCAGGGACAACAGGATCGCTGCAGAATCCATAGGCATTAATGTAACAAAATATAAGCTTCTTGCATTTACGGTTTCCGCAGCGCTGGCAGGTGTGGCAGGTGTGCTTTATTCCCATAATCTGTCTATGCTGAAGGTATCGGTATTCGATTATAATATGTCTATTCTGATCCTTGTGTATGTGGTTCTGGGCGGTATCGGAAACCTGAGAGGTTCAATGATCGCAGCCATTATCCTTTATGCTCTTCCGGAACTGCTCCGGGGATTTGCAAATTACCGTATGCTGATCTATGCGGTTGTACTGATCGTGATGATGCTCTTTAACTGGGCTCCGGCAGCAAGAAACTGGAGAAGCCGTATGGTAGAGAAATTTAAAGGCGGAAAAATGAACAAGGAGGCAGCTTGACTATGGCAATGCTGGAAGTAAATCATCTGTCAATTCAGTTCGGCGGTCTTCGGGCTGTTGACGGCTTTCATTTAAATATTGAAAAGGGAGAACTTTATGGTCTGATCGGCCCTAATGGTGCTGGTAAGACTACAGTATTCAATCTTTTGACAGGCGTATATAAGCCTACAGAGGGGATCATCCGGCTGGATGGTCAGGATATCACAGGAAAAAGTACTATTGAGATCAACAAAGCTGGAATTGCCCGTACTTTCCAGAATATCCGTTTGTTTAAAGACATGCCGGTTCTGGATAACGTAAAAGCAGGGCTTCATAATCACTATCAGTATTCTGTTCTCACTGGTGTTTTGAGACTGCCCAAATATTTTAAAGTAGAAAAAGAAATGAACGAAAAGGCTATGGAAATTTTAAAAGTCTTTGATCTGGATAAGGAAGCCAATCTTCTTGCTGGAAATCTTCCTTATGGAAAACAGCGAAAACTGGAGATAGCCCGTGCATTGGCAACAGAGCCTAAGCTTCTCCTTCTGGATGAGCCGGCTGCAGGAATGAACCCAAATGAAACACTGGAGTTGATGGACACGATTCGTTTTGTACAGGAACATTTCCATATGACGACACTTCTGATAGAACATGATATGAAACTGGTAGGCGGTATCTGTGAAAAGCTTACAGTTCTGAACTTTGGTCAGGTTCTGACTCAGGGGGAAACTTCAGAGGTACTGAATAATCCACAGGTTATTACAGCATATCTGGGAGAATAGGAGGAAATCGGTTATGGCAATGCTGGAAGTAAAGGATCTTCAGGTATATTATGGTGTGATCCAGGCTCTGAAAGGGATTTCCTTTGAAGTAAACCAGGGAGAGGTCATTGCTCTGATCGGTGCCAACGGTGCCGGAAAGACAACTACACTCCAGACACTTACAGGAATCCTTCAGGCAAAATCCGGAAGTATTATGTTTGAGGGCAAAGATCTGACAAAGGTGCCTGCACATAAGATCGTAGAAATGGGGATGGCTCATGTTCCGGAAGGAAGACGTGTGTTTTCGGATATGACTGTATATGAAAATCTTCTCATGGGTGCATATACACGTAAAGACAAAAATGAAATTGCAGAAAGTCTTGAAATGGTATACAAGAGATTTCCAAGACTGAAGGAACGTCAGGGCCAGCGTTCAGGAACTCTTTCAGGTGGAGAGCAGCAGATGCTTGCCATGGGGCGTGCCCTGATGAGCAAACCAAGGATTATTTTGATGGACGAGCCGTCTATGGGACTTTCACCAATTTTTGTAAATGAGATTTTTAATATCATTAAGGATGTAAGTGAAGGCGGTACCACAGTTCTTCTGGTAGAGCAGAATGCAAAGAAGGCTCTTTCTATTGCAGATAGGGCATATGTACTGGAAACAGGAAATATCACTCTGGAAGGCAAAGCTGAGGATCTTCTTCATAATGAGGCTGTCCAGAAGGCATATCTGGGTGAATAAAAGACAGCAGGGCAGACCCGGAGCTTTGCCGGGGATCATGCAAGGAGGAAAGAAAATGGATGAAAATATTGTGATTTCCATCGCAAGGCAGTATGGAAGCGGCGGTCGTACGGTAGGAAAAATGCTTGCAGAGAAGCTGGGGATTTCTTTTTACGACAAAGAGATCATTCGTATGGCTTCCGATGAGAGCGGAATTGATCTGAAGCTTTTTGGAAAGGTAGAAGGCGGAGACAGCGTAAAGCCGTCGTTGTTTACCAAAAGCACCATATACAGAGGAAAGCTTCATCAGCCGGACAGTAAAGAGTTTATCTCAGATGAGAATATTTTCAGCTATCAGGCCAAGATCGTAAATGATCTTGCAGAAAAGGAATCTTATGTGATTGTAGGACGCTGTGTCAATTATGTTATGAAGGACCGCCCGAATACCCTTCGTGTATTTATCCATGCACCCTGGGAATTTCGAGTAGAGCAGGCATCTGAGAAGATTTCCGGATCCAGAGAGGATATAGAAAAATTCCTTTTGAAAGATGATAAAAGAAAACAGGAGTATTACCGCAGATTTACTGGCGGTACGTGGAATGATGCGACAAATTATGATCTCTGTCTGAACAGCGGAAAGCTTGGATTCGAAAAATGTGCAGAAGCCATTGAAGCACAGCTTAAGATTATGTTTGGTAAATAAACAGATGAAAAAGGTACCGGGGATTCTCAAAGAGTGAGGACTCCGGTATTTTTTATGGGGCAGAGCATATACTGTCCAGAGAAGAAAACAGCAGGAGCAGTTTATGAAAAAAGTACGCAGGCAGTACGGGAAAATCATTGCTGTATGGATTCTGATTATTTTTGTGATATTTTTGTTCCTGGGGTGGATAAATCCAAATAGATTACGGGAGAGTGTGGATACAGCTGCCCGTGTAATAGCAGGAGAGGGGATGCTGAAACTGGTGCAGGATGCTTTGGACCCTCCTCTCGTGGCTTTGACCTTTGATGACGGACCAAGTAAAAAATATACAGCAGAGCTTTTGGACGGTTTAAAGAAAAGAAATGTAAAAGCATCTTTTTTTCTCCTGGGAAAAAGTCTTGAGGGAAATGAAGCGCTTGTAAAAAGAATGTACAGAGAGGGGCATCTGATAGGAAATCATACGTTTCATCATGTGCAGCTTGACAGAATCCCGGAAAAACAGGCAAAAGAGGAGATTCTGCGAACAAATAACAGAATTTATGAGATTACAGGAGAATACCCTGTTTACATGAGACCTCCCTATGGAGTATGGAATGAGGAAATGGAACTTCAGGTGGAGATGATACCGGTTTTTTGGAATATTGATACCCTTGACTGGAAAACGCAAAATGTGGATTCTATAATCCAGATAGTAAGGGAAAATGTAAAGAATGGATCTATTCTTCTGATGCATGACGAGTATGCGGCTACTGTAGAGGCTGCCCTGAAAATTGTCGATGAGCTTACAGAGGAAGGATGCAGATTTGTAACAGTTGACCGTCTTATTCTGCCGTGATGCTTGCTTTTTCTGTCTTTTTTAGATATACTGTTACTGGACAAAAGAAAGAAGTACATAAAGGAGATGTATTATGGGCCGTTTTTTTAATATGGATAATAAATTTTTTGTTTTTATGGGAAGACTGGCAGATCTCTGTATGCTGAATATCTTATGCATAATCTGCTGTATTCCTGTCATTACCGCAGGGGCATCGCTGACAGCACTTTATTATGTAACCCTGAAAATGGCAAGAAATGAAGAATCCTATATTTTCCGGAGCTTTTTTAAATCCTTTAAACAGAACTTCAGACAGGCAACAGTGATAAATCTGATCATGCTGGCAGCAGCGGCGCTTCTTTATCTGGATACCCGCATTACCAAAGCTATGGCAGATCCAATGGGAAAAATCCTGGCAATGATTTTTGCTTTGTTTACCATGATCTATGTGATCATTTTACTGTATCTGTATCCGGTGCTGGCAAAGTTTTATAACTCTGTTAAAAATACCTTTAAGAATGCACTTTTAATGGGAATCCGTCATTTACCCTATACGTTTTTGATGCTTGCTGTTTGTGCAAGTCCGCTTCTGATCCTTTTTATTCCATCATTTCAGGTGCAGATGTTCCTGATCCTTGTGCTTATTCTTATCGGACCGGCGCTTGTAGCATACTGTAACTCACATTTTTTTGTTAGGATCTTTGATAAATATATTCCGGAGGAAGCAGATGCTTCAGAGGGAACAGAGGTAATATCCTGATGACAGAACAGAACAGAGAAAACCGGGAACAGCATAAAAGCTGGAACGGAAAACCCTATCGCTCCCTGGACTATATGCTCAGGGAGCGTTTTGGAGAAAAGGTATATAAAGTAACTTTAAATGGAGGAATGTCCTGCCCCAACAGAGACGGTACGCTGGGAAAAAGGGGATGTATTTTCTGCAGTGAAGGGGGAAGCGGAGATTTTGCCGCAGATGCAGCTCTTTCGGTTACCGATCAGATTGAAAGTCAGATCGCAGTTCTGTCCGGGAAACGTCCGATACAGAAATATATTGCGTATTTTCAGGCGTACACGAATACGTATGCTCCAACAGAATATTTAAAAAAAATTTTTACAGAAGCCATAGCTCATCCAAAGATTGTAGCACTGTCTATAGGCACCAGACCGGATTGTCTGGGCAATGATGTGCTGGCACTTCTGGAAGAACTGAATCAGGTGAAACCGGTATGGGTGGAACTGGGATTACAGACAATCCATGAAAAGACAGCCCAGTATATCAGGAGAGGATACAGGCTGGAATGCTTTGATCAGGCAGTAAAGGAATTGCATTGCCGGAAACTGGAAGTGATCGTTCATACAATCCTGGGACTTCCGGGGGAAAGCCGCTCAGATATTCTTGATACTATGCGTTATCTGAATGAGAAAAACATTCAGGGGATCAAGCTGCAGCTTCTCCATGTTCTGAAAGGAACTGATCTGGCATATGATTATCTTGCAGGGAAGTTCTCTGTATATGAAAGAGACGAGTACCTGGATCTGGTGATCGACTGTCTGGAAAATCTGGATCCGGAGATTGTGATACACCGGATCACAGGGGATGGACCAAAGGAACTGCTTTTGGCGCCTTTGTGGGCCGGAAGGAAAAGAGAAGTCCTGAATATGCTCCATCACAGAATGAAAGAACGGGACACCTGGCAGGGAAAACAGCTTGGTACTTCGCTGTAATTGAGAAAGAGGTGACAAACAAATGGCTGAACCATTTACAATTTATAAGCTTATCGTACTATATATGGCGCAGAATTCCAGACAGGAACTTACAAATTCCCAAATATCAGAATTCATACTTGACCGTGAATATACAGACTATCTTCATCTCCAGCAGGTGCTGTCAGAACTGGTAGAAACGGGACTTTTGAAACGGCGGACAGTATCCAACAGTTCCCACTATGAGCTGACAGAGGAAGGACGGGATACTCTGTCTTACTTTGAACAGGATCTGTCCTCCGATATTAAAAAGGAAATAGATGAGTTTCTGAAAGATTATGGATGCCGGATTCCGGATAGGATCCTTATGCCGGCAGATTATTACACTACGCCTCAGGGAGGATATGCAGTCCGGTGCCAGCTGATCGAAAAAGATATGACGATCATGGATCTGACTCTTGCAGCGCCAAATAAAGAAGCTGCGCGGGCAATCTGCAGAAATTGGCCTCAGAAGTGTCAGGATATTTATACTTCGCTTATGGGAGAATTAATCTGATATTCCTTTCTATATTAACAGCGATATCTCGTGAAAAAACAAACAGCATTTTTGTGCTCTTTCTCAGAAATGAAACTATTCTGAGAAAGAGCTTTTTTAAAAGTTTAAAAGAAAAATCTTTTCAAATATTAAAACTTTGGACAGAATGATTTGTCGAATTTTGTCGAAATATTCTTACATTTCTTATTTAGAACCTGTTGACATCTGAAAAATCATGCGCTATTATCATCACATAAGAATAGCTTATACTATCGGAGCTTTTGTGATAATGATCATAAGTCCTCTGCATTTCTGCAGATTCTGGAGGACGTAATTCGGGCATATCGCCGACATTTTCACATGACTGTAAATTTTATGTTGGCTGAGCCGGGAAGACGCACCGAAGGAGTATGTCCTTTTCCGGGCAGCTGGAAAGGGAGAAAATATGGCTTATAAAAAACGGAAACTTGAAGACTTAAACGTACTGGATGATTTTATGTTCAGTGCCGCCGCTTCTGACGAGGAAGTGGGAAAGGAATTTTGCAGAACTGTGCTTTCAGTACTGCTCCAGAAAGAACTGGGAGAGATTCAGATAACAGCACAGAAGACGATACTGCCCTGTACACCGGAAATGCGGGGGATCCGTATGGACGTAGAGGTAAAAGAACCCCTGGAGGATACACTTCCGTCGCTGAATGTTTATGATGTAGAACCCCATCTGAGGAAAGAAAAGTATTTTCCGAGGCATAACCGTTTTTATCAGGCAAAAATAGACAGCCGTTACATAAGAAACGGTGAAAGGAATTTTGGAAACCTGCCGAATCTTTTTGTACTGACGATCACGGAATATGATCCTTTTGGAAAAGATCAGATGATCTATACTGTAAGCAACAGCTGCCGGGAAGAACCAGGGCTGAAGTACGATGACGGACTGGTATTCTATTATTTTAATACCAAAGGGAAAAAGGGCGGAACATCGGAAATCCGGGCCATGCTGAAATATATGATGGAAAGCACGGAGAAAAATGTGGTAAATGAAGATATCAGGAACCTGCACAGGTGTGTGGAACGGGTGAAGGTTCTGCCGGAGATCAGGGAGGAGTTTATGAGATTTGAAGATGTAATCGCATGGGAAAAAGAAAAGTCTCATGAAGAAGGAATAGAGGAAGGACGCAAGGAAGGACGTATAAGGATGCTGATAGAAATATCGCGCGAAAGCGGATTATCCGATGAAAAGATCCTGAAACAGTTAATGGACAAATGCGAGCTTACAGAGAAAGAAGCCCAGGAGTATTTGATGGAATGCTGAAAGATATGTGGATAATAAACATGAAATATGAAAATAATGTGGACAAAATTTACGGACGATTGTGCAAATAAAAGTCATTTAAGTACCATTGACAAAAATATACGGGGGGGGGTATAATGAAAACGATATATAAGTAGGGGCGTTTTGCCCTCATGTAGAGATGGAGGAAAAGAGGCTATGAAAAACAAAGTAGTAAGAAAACTTCTTATGATCGGTCTCAGCTCTTCTGTTGCTTTAACAAGTACTGTAGGTGTTACAGCAGCATCTATGGATACCGCACTTGAAGCAGTGGCTGAG
>Scooby_p1__coassemble_567_pt1 | contig 19039 bp, 16 predicted proteins | sample Scooby_p1__metabat2_low_PE_039 | metagenome-assembled genome bin Scooby_p1
GTTTTATGCAATAGAAATTAGTACAAATATACCATATTTATTGCATTAAAAAACGAGACTCTCCGCATAGTGCAGATAAGTCTCGTCATTTCAGGCAAGGCCAGGATGTTACTCCAGAATGTTGACCTCACCATATCATCATGTATCCTGAGTTTCTTTCATGGATCTTTCAATGATACTGACTACTCCCTTATTTCTATTCAGTATAGCAGAATTCTATATAGTTCGCAACGTCCATTATTTTTCAGAAGCTTCTTCTGCCGCTGTCTGTTCCTCCAGCGCTTCTACTGTATCAACACCTGTGTCTCTCTTTGGCATAGGAATAAAATCAGCATGCTTCCCTACGTATTTATAAGCAGGACGGATAATTTTATTTGCGTTAAGTATTTCCTCCAGACGATGGGCGCTCCATCCAGGAATACGCGCAATGGCAAAAATCGGTGTAAATAATTCCTTGGGAATCCCAAGCATGGTATAAACAAATCCACTGTAGAAATCCACATTTGCACAGACATTTTTGAAAAGACGGCGCTGTTCCATTACAAGACGGCCGCCTAGTCTTTCTACCATCTCATAAAGAGCAAATTCTTCCATCATACCTTTTTCTTCCGCCAGCTTCCTGGCAAATTTTTTCAAAATCACTTCACGTGGGTCTGACAAAGTATAAACTGCATGGCCCATACCATAAATTAATCCGGAACGGTCAAAAGCCTCCTTGTTCAGAATCTTACGAAGATATGCCTCTACTTCTGCCTCATCTGCCCAATTCTTTACATGAGCTTTGATATCTTCAAACATATCCTGAACTTTCAAATTCGCGCCTCCATGCCGTGGTCCTTTTAAAGATCCAATAGAAGCCGCTACAGAAGAATATGTATCTGTTCCTGATGATGTTACCACATGTGTAGTAAATGTGGAGTTATTGCCTCCGCCATGCTCTGCATGAAGGATCAAGGCAATATCCAAAACCTTCGCCTCCAGTTCTGTATAAACACTGTCCGGACGAAGCATTAACAAAATATTTTCTGCCAGAGAAAGACCTTTCTGTGGATTTCGGATAAAAAGAGTCTCATCCTTCCGGAAATGACGATAGGAATGATAAGAATACACTGCAATCAGAGGCAGCTTTGCAATAAGCTCTATACACTGACGCAGAACATTTTCTGCCGAAGTATCCTCTGGTCTGGAATCATAAGTATATAAGGTAAGGATACATCTCTGCATCGAGTTCATAATATCTGCATTTGATGCTTTCATTACAACATCACGGACAAAACGTCCAGATAAGGATTCAAAGTTCGCCATCACGCCCTTAAACATTTCCATATCCTTCTCTGACGGCAGGCGCCCAAAAAGCAGCAGAAAAATTATTTCCTCAAAACCAAACTTACGTCCTTCCATCCCTGCTACCAGATCGTAGATATTATATCCCTGATAATACAGTCTTCCCTCTGCCGGAATTTTTCTTCCATTGATCAGATCATAGGCTGTCACATCAGAAATCTCTGTAAGACCGGTAAGCACACCTTTGCCGGCAGAATCTCTCAGACCTCGTTTTACATCATATTCAACATAAAGATTTGGATCAATACGATGGTTATTCAGAAGTTCTTCCTGAAGCGCCTCCATGCTCATCTTCATACTTCCCATTTCATCCAGATTGATCATTTCATGATCTGACATATGTATCCCTCCGTTTCTCTTTCCTTCAAACATTTTACGATTGTCTTCTATAATACACAATCCTGCGGAAAAATACAATATTTCAGAAGTATTTTTTACGGTACAATATTAAAGCATTAAATTCAAAGAATATTTTCTTCCCATTCTTTCTCTTTGAAACCTGTCAAAACAAAATTCTCAGCCACAACAACCGGACGTTTTACCAGCATTCCGTCTGTAGCAAGAAGTCTCAGCTGCTCCTCCTCAGACATATCCTTTAATTTATCTTTCAGATTCATCTGTTTATATAAATTTCCGCTGGTATTAAAAAAACGTTTTAAAGGCAATCCACTTTTTTCATACCATTCTTTCAGCTCTTCATATGTAGGATTTTCCTCTACAATCGCTCTTTCCTCAAAAACAACTTCACGAGCTGCCAGCCATTTCAAAGCCTTCTGACAGGTGCTGCATTTTCTGTAAACAAGAACTTTCATTAATTGTCCCCCTTTTCTATTTTGGAACCCTTTTATGTTCCAGATTATTTCTGCCATTGTAACACACTTTCTGCATAAAAGTCACGTATTTGGTATGTATGCCAAAAAATCCTTAAAAATATCATATATTTTGTTCTGCACAACATACCATGACGTTTTTTTCCATGATAAAATACAGATATCAATACGATTTTAATTCAGTGGGAGGTTTGTTTATGAAAGTTGTTGTAGCAGTAGATTCTTTCAAAGGAAGTATAACTTCTATGGAAGCAGGAATGGCAGTAAAAGCCGGTATACTTGCAGCTCACCCTGAAGCCAGCGTCATTGTAAAGCCGCTGGCAGATGGCGGAGAAGGAACCACCGACGCTCTGATTGAGGGAATGAACGGCAAACGGATTGATCTGACTGTCACAGGTCCTATGGGAAATCCCATCAAAGCATATTATGGATATCTAGAAAATTCTAGTACAGCAATCATGGAAATGGCGTCTGCTGCCGGTATTACATTATCTGATCACGCCGCCCCTCAGGAAGCCACAACTTACGGAGTAGGAGAAATGATTCTCCATGCCATTGATAATGGAGTCCGTAATTTTATCATCGGCATTGGCGGAAGCGCCACAAATGACGGAGGCATCGGAATGCTGAAGGCTCTTGGATTTTCTTTTCTGGATACATACGGAAAAGATGTCGGAGAAGGAGGAAAGGCTCTGGAAAAAATTGTTTCTGTAAAAATGTCAGATAAAATGGAACTTCTCTCTCAATGTCATTTCCAGATTGCCTGTGATGTAACCAATCCTCTCTGCGGTCCTAATGGCGCCACCTACATTTACGGTCCTCAGAAAGGAGTCACCCCGGAAATGGCTCCCTTACTTGACGCAGGTATGGCTAACTATGCTTCCGTCACCGCTGATGCCATCGGGGTGGATCACTCTCTTGCAGAAGGAGCCGGAGCAGCCGGCGGTCTTGGGTTCGCATTTTTAAGTTACCTGAATGGGATTCTCACACCCGGAGTACAGCTCCTTCTGGATGCTATACATCTCGAAGACGAAATTAGAGATGCTGATATTGTAGTAACCGGAGAAGGGCGTCTGGATCACCAGACCGCCATGGGAAAAGCTCCTGTAGGCGTTGCACGACTTGGAAAAAAATACGGTGCAAAAACCATTGCATTTGCAGGAAGCGTGACAAAAGAAGCTACTGCCTGCAATAAGGCCGGCATTGATGCGTTCTTCCCCATTATAAGAGGAATTTCCACTCTTGAGGAAGCCATGAATCCCCAGACAGCCAGATTGAATATGAAAGCCTGTGCGGAACAGGTTTTCCGGCTTCTCTGAACAGCCAAGGCCCCCCTCAAAGATTCACTTTGAGGGGGGCCTTATATCGTCAATTATTTTCTTTTCAGACTACACAAGACGTCTTACAGACAGAATCGTTCTGTATGTAGCATCGTTGCTGATCTTAATACCATCTCTGGAATTGGAAGCATGTACAATTTTTCCGCCACCCATATAGATAGCCACATGACCGCCGTAACAGATCAGGTCTCCCGGCTGTGCATCTGCATAAGATACCTCTGTACCTGCATTCTGCTGTTCATATGATGTTCTGGGCAGACTTACACCAAAGTTTGCATAGACACTCTGTACAAATCCAGAGCAATCCGCTCCATTTGTAAGGCTGGTTCCTCCCCATACATATGGATTACCTACAAACTGTGTTGCAAAATCTACAACAGAAGAACCTGCGCCGGATCCTGTAGAGCCCGAGCTCTCATACTCTTCCGGATCTACAGTATTTTCACTGTCGATCACATTGCCGTACTCATCGTATTCAACATCACCTTCAGAACTTCCATCATCTTCTGTCAGAATCTCATCAGGATCAATCTCATTTCCATTCTCATCATATACAACATCACCATTTTCTGCTGCATCTTCAGGATCGATCTCATTTCCCTCTTCATCATATACGGTTGTGTCTTCCTGCTGTTCTGCTTCCTGGCGTGCTGCCTCCTCTGCTGCTGCAAGTTCAGCCTGACGTCTGGCTTCCTCTTCTGCTGCGATTCTCTCAGCTTCCAGGCGCTCGATTTCTGCCTGCTGCTGCTGGATTAATGCTGCATATTCATTAGCCATCTGCTGTGCATATGCAATCTCATTGTCATAGTTTGCAGAGGTTGCTTTTCTTTCATCAATCGCAACCTGGAGGTTTACGGATTCAGCCTCATATTCCTGCTTCATGCCTTCCAGTTCTGCTTTTTCCTGCTGATACTGATTTCCAAGCTTTGTTACCTGATCAATTGTATTTACATATTTTTCCAGACTCTGTCTGTCATAATCATACATTTTCTGAGTATACTCAGCCTTTGTAAGAAGCTCGGAAAGATTTTCTGCATTTACCATCATCTGGAACCATGCATCGTTTCCGCCTTTTTCATACAAATACTGGATACGCTGTTTCATTGCTGCATACTGTTTATCTTTTGCATTCTGAGCTTTCTGAAGATCTGACTGTGTCTGTTTGATATCAGCCTCTTTATTGCTGATATCTCCTTCCAGAGTCTGAATGGAGACCATGACATTTACAAGATTAGCGTCCAATGCTGCAATCTCATTCTGGAGCTGCTCTTTTGCTGCATAAAACTGATCGATCTGAGCATATGTAGCATCAAGCTGTGCACTTGTCCATGCCTGCTCCTCTCTCAGTTCTTCTTCTCTGGAAGCGCTTACAGTAGCAACCTGTGTACCCATCATCATAACTGCTAACATCAGACATACAATACGTTTTTTCATGTTTCTCACCTCTTATAATCAACAAGTTTTGTAACATTTGCGAAATATCTTTTTCAAGTTCTTTTACATATTAACACAGGATTACATAGATTGCAAGTATTAATTGATTAAAAGTTTAAAATTTTGTAATATTTATTAATGATTGTGCAATAGTAACGGGGAGCATTTCCTTTCGAAAATGTCTCCCCGTTATTTTTCCTATAATCAAATCTTTTCTGCTGAGTACTTAATTGAACAGATCTGCAAGAATCTGGTCTGCAGTTTTATATCGGTATCCGTTCGGATCACTTAATGTATCTGTGCTCCATCTGAAATAATTACCTCTTCGGATATATGCTCCGGAGGATGTATGATAGAAAGAAGCTCCCATCTTCTGGTATCCCGGATAGCGCGCCATATACTTCTGGGCAAGAGCGATTGCCTGGCTTGAATAATTTCCATTCGGTGTAGGAGTTCCTGATATCTGAACACCTGCATTTGGTGTAGAATGAAGAATTACCGCACTCTTATCGCTGCACTGTCCCAGGATGATCCATGTATGATTTGCATCATATCCGATATCTCCCGGATAAAGCTTATAGCCTGTATTGCTGAGATAATTCTGGTTATAGATATTACCCCATCCTTTTGATTTATAAAGACCTCCGATTTCACCGGAAACAACCGTATATCCGGAACCAACTCCAGATTTTGACTGCATCACCTGATATGTGGACCAGCCTACGTAACCGGAGCAATCCAGGCCTTTCGCACGATTCGCTTCACTGAGATCGTTATAATTCTTATAATTATAGCTGCTGTTCTGACTGTTATAGAAAGATGTCCACTTGGTACTGATACCTTTTCTTGTAGCATCGCTCCATCCATGTCCGCCACCCCACATATATAAAGTCCTACCTACCGGCTGAAGGGCGCCAAGAAGATAATTCTTAATGGTTCTCTGTGATGTTGGGGTTGAGATATCCGGCTGCTCATCATTATCCTGTGAAGAGATCAGATATCCATCAGAGTCAAAAGTATAAGTAACATTTCCAATCGTTCTGGTTCCAGTGACCATTACAAAAGTCTTAGGATCATAATATCTCTTCTTTCCTGATTCGCTGACCCATCCGCCCTTGGCAATACCAGAGTTCTTGTCAAAATAGTACCACTTTCCATCAACACGCTTATGTCCTTTAAACATAATACCATTTGAGGGATAAAAATATCTTTTTTCACCCTTGGAATTAGACAGCCATCCTGTAGCCATACGATAAGTTCCACCGCGGAAATATCTGGTGTTTCCATTGGTTGCTGTCAGAAATCCCTGTTTTGCAGCTCCTGTATTTCCGTCAAAATAATAAGAATAGCTTCCGATTTTTTTCAGGCCCTTATACATGATTCCGTTGCTGGTGCTGAAATACCATTTTTGATTCTTGGCATTTTTCATCCAGCCTTTTGCCATCCGGTAAGTTCCAGGCTGAAAATATCTGGTATTTCCATTAGCAGCTTTCAGGAATCCTGTTTTTGCCCATCCTGTACTTCCATCAAAATAGTAGTAATAGCTTCCGACCTTTGTAAGGCCTCTTTTCATAACTCCGGAACGTGAATCAAAGTATCTGCATCTTCCGTTGCTGATCTTGTACCAGCCTTTATACATTACACCGGTTTTTGCATTAAGATAATACTTGTTTTTTCCCAGCGTCAGCCAGCCTTTTACTTTTTTTCCATTTTTATAATAATATGTTTTTCCGTTTACAGTCCGGAAGCCGTTTACTGCTGCCTGCGTTTCTACCGTTGTAGAGTGCACAGTAAAACCGGCTGCAAATAGCATAAGCCCCAGTAACAAGCCCCAGAATTTCCACCGTTTGCATGCCTTCTTCATAAACTTACCCTCTTCTTTATCTTTATAATCTTTACAATGTTGTTACAATATTGTGTATTTATTATATCGCATATTTTTCTACGCGTCAATATTTTTATTACATATTGTAAAAGAACCACAAAAAAAGAGCAAAACCTTAATGGCTTCACTCTTTTGTAATATTTTAAAGAAGATGTTTTCTGAGCTCCGCTCCATCCAGAGCACTTAAATATGCCGGAGCCACATCAAATACTGTCTTGCATCCCTTCTGACCTTCTTTATACATACGATATGCCGCTCTTGCATAGGCAACAATCACAGACGATGTAAATTCCGGATTGGAATCCAGCTTCAGGCTGTATTCAATCACATGTTTATTCTCATCATTCCAGCCGGTACTGCCTGTACGGATCACAAAACCTCCATGAGGGATACCACTGTGATCACGCTTCAGCTCTTCCTCTGTGATAAAATGTACTGTAGTATCATAATCTGCAAAATAATTTGGCATGGTCTTGATCTCATTTTCGATACGAGCCAGATCTGCGCCCTCTTCTGCCACCACAAAGCATTCTCTTGTATGCTTTTCTCTTGTAGTAAGTTCTGGATTCTCCCCATTTCTCACTGCCTCAAGAGCAGCTTCTACAGGAATTGTATACTGTTTTCCATCTTTTACGCCTTCTATTCTGCGGATAGCATCAGAATGCCCCTGGCTTACACCTTTGCCCCAGAAAGTATAATCCTTTCCATTTGTAAGGATAGCGTTTGCATACATACGGTTCAATGAGAACATTCCCGGATCCCAGCCTACAGAAATAATACCTACATGACCGCTCTCTTTAGCTGTCTTATCCACATTTGCAAAATGTTCCGGAATTTTTGCAAGAGTGACAAAGCTGTCTACCACATTAAACCACTGGGCAAATTTCGGCGTCTGTACCGGAAGGTCTGTAGCGCTTCCGCCGCAGATGATCAGGACGTCGATCTCATCCTTCATACTTTCTGCTTCGTCTACATGACATACCTTTGCTGTTTCCGTAAGGATTTTTACAGTGTCAGGATCACGGCGTGTAAAAACTGTTGTAAGTTCAAGATCCGGATTGTGTTTCACAGCGCATTCTACGCCTCGTCCAAGATTACCGTATCCCATGATTCCAATTCGAATACTCATAATAATTTCCTCCTCATTTCACTTTGTTTTTATATTAATCTTCTGAAGAGCAAATGTCAATTTTTTTCTTTAGAAACATAACTGCTGTCAACAGCAGATCACACCGCTTCCCGGACAGCAGCAGCTACATGCCATATTTGCGATCAGACACTTCATGCACAAGTCATTTCCGCCAACCGGCATTCCGCCAAAAGGATTCTGCTGCTCCTGGTACCAGCTCCCGCCGCCTTCCATACGCTGCAGCATCATACGGTACTGCATATTATCCGGCTCCATACGAACTGCTTCCCGAATATGATTCAATGCATTCACATTATTTCCAAGTCCCATATTAGTCACAGCAGAAAGATAATACCACTGAGCATTTCTCTCTTTCAGAGACGACAGCACATTCATGGCTTCCTGATAATGGCCGCTCTGAACATAATTAGCTGCAGCCTGTCTCCGGATTGCTTCCTCATCCTGATATCCGGTATTTGTCTGTCCGCCAAAACCTCCAAATCCGCCATAATTATTACCACCGTAAGCCCCGCCTGAAGAGCCATACTCTCTCTCTTTCATAATCTGATCATAGGCCTGTTGAATTTCTTTGAATTTTTCTTCTGCCTGGTCTTTATTTGGATTATTGATATTGGCATCCGGATGGTATTTTCGACTAAGTCGCCTGTATGCCTTTTTTATTTCTTCATCTGATGCGTCTCTTGACACACCCAGAACACTGTATGGATCAAACATGTTTCTTCTCCTGTTTCTCCTTCCTTTTCTCCGATACCGTTTCAAACCGGCACCACACACCGGAGTATAAAATATTCCGAAGAATATCTGCATATTTTATAATAGGAAGTTTCTCAAATTCTCTGCAGGCTTCCGCCATCATCATGATCAGTATCTGACGTACCTTTTCTTCGAACCCTTCTATTATATAATCCTGTGCAAATGGATTGTAATTTCCTTTTTCCATATCTTCTTCCACATCATCAAAAGCATCCATCAGATATATAAATTTCCCCAGGTAAAAGCCCATACGTCTCAATGCAAGCTCCCACTGATCCTCTTTATACACCAGGATTTCCTCCATGATCTTTCCAAAGCAGCCGGATATTCTGTCTATATCTGTTTCGCCGGCTTTTTCCATGGCAGAAATCTCATTCAGATGCCGTATGATCACAGAAGTCTTGTTTTTCCACAAGGCTTCTGCCTTTTTATCTTTACGTTCAAGCAAACGACTATAAGCCAGACGTGAAAGTTTTTTTTCATCTTTCCAGTCATCTACACATTTATAATATGCCAGGAATACATTCATATCTGCCGCATATTCTGTGAACTCATTTTTTCGCACAGGCTGCCTGCGTACCGGATGGACAATGCAGCGGCTGGTGCCTTTTTTTGTAGGAGGTTCATAAAGACCACTTAAAAGGAGAGTTACAAAAGTCAGATCATAAGTAAGTGTGATCTGACCGGAAATACCGTACCGGTCACGAAGTTCCCGACACAGTCCACAGTAGAAAGATCTGTAAAGATCATAATCTTTTATTTTCATTTCAGGTCTGTTCATTACCACATAACCAAACATAAAATCTCCTGCCTGTTTCTGTTATATTCAGATCTTTTTGATGAATTTAGTATGACACTTCGGACAATCAATCTCTACTTTCTTACCACTTCCTCTTGGAATACGGATCTTCTGTCCACATCCCGGGCAGGTATAAATATGATGTGTTTTTCTCTGCTGCATCATACTTTTTTCTCTGTTAAAACTCTGTCTCAGTTTTGAAGTCATAGAAAGATATTTCTGATTTTCCGCATAGCGTTTGGAAACATTCCTGGAAAGTATCCGAAAATAAGTATAGATGATTGCTGCCAGTCCTAAAGTGTTTAATAAAGCTCCTGCCGTACTCCCTTTTTGGAAAAAAACAGAAACAACAATACATACCAGCGCTACTCCCATAGTAAAACGTGCAAATCCGTCTACACCATAGCGCCCCTGCATAAACTTCATAAACTTTTCTTTCATGAAAAAACACCTCTTCTGTTATACTTAAACTCTCTACTTGTCACTGCATACCTGGAATATGTAAAATTTCAAATAATAAGATTCGTCAGAAGACCATAAAATCGGATGATCCGGTGACTGGGTTCTGTATTCCACCTGTCTCAGGCGTTTATGTGCACTCCGCGCTGCCTGACCGATTGTTTTTGTAAACAGCTCGTATGTCATAAAATGAGAACAGGAACAGGTGGCAAGGAAACCACCATCTTTCACCAGTCTCATGGCGCGAAGATTGATCTCACGATACCCTTTGACTGCATTTTTCACCGAATTTCTGGATTTGGTAAATGCAGGCGGATCAAGGATCACCACATCATATTTTTCTCCTCTTTCTTCCAACTCAGGAAGCAGTTCAAAGACATCCTCACAAATAAATTTCACTCTGCCGTCCAGCCCGTTCAGCTTTGCATTGGCAGCTGCCTGATCAACAGCCAGCTGTGAAGCATCCACACCTGTAACTTCACTGGCTCCTGCAATCCCCGCATTCAGAGCAAAAGAGCCTGTATGCGTAAAGCAGTCCAGAACTCTTGCATTCTTACATAATTTCTGAATAGCAAGACGATTGTATTTCTGGTCAAGGAAAAATCCTGTTTTTTGTCCGTCACGAACGTCCACCTGATACTTGACTCCGTTTTCTTCAATTTCCACCAAAGTCGAAAATTCTTCACCAATGAAACCTTTATACAGTTCCATTCCCTCCTGGCGACGTACCTTTGCATCGCTTCTTTCATAAACTCCACGGATCTTTATTCCATCTTCTGCAAGAATATTTCTCAGCAATTCCAGAATTTGAAGTTTAAACCGGTCAATTCCCAGTGCAAGGGACTGTACGACCAGAACATCAGCAAACTTATCCACTACCAGACCCGGAAGAAAGTCTGCTTCTCCGAAAATCAAACGGCAGCTGCTGATGTCTGTTACTTTTTTACGGTATTCCCATGCATCTCTTACTCTCATTTCAAGAAACTTTTCATCAATTTTCTGATTTTCATCTCTTGTTAAAAGTCTCACCGTGATTTTGGAATTTGTATTGATAAACCCCTTTCCCATAGGATATCCATCAAAATCCCTTACCAGTACCACATCACCATTCAAAAAGCTGCCCATTACAGAGGCGATCTCATTATCAAATACCCACATACCGCCTGATTTCAGAAGCCGTCCTTCTCCTTTTTTCAGCGTTACCACAGCCAAACTCATGCGTTTTTCTCCCTTCGGAAATATGATTCCATTGTATTTGTCAGTATTTCATCTATTGTAGCACAGCCCAAATGTTTTTTCCAGTATTTCCATCAAGACACAAAATTATCACCATTCACTCCGTTCACAGCAACGAGCCAAAATTCATTTCAGATTGCCTGCGGCAATGGAAGCAGATAATTAGATAATTCTTCTATCTACAGCAAAAGGGCGGCTGATCAGCCGCCCTAAACATTTTCATAATCAATATACTGCTTCCTCATAAGGAATATCTTCCATAGAGTCCTCCGGCAATGCCTCTTCTGTCCCTTCTTCTGAAGCATCTGTCGTATCTGTATTTTCTCCATAAAGAGTCTCAAAGAATTTCATAGTATCTTCGTAAAGAGCCTGTCTTGTTTCCGGAGTTTCATTGATCAGGATATCATCTGCTTCCGGTTCTGTCTCAATACTGAAAATGATCTTCATTTCTGCATTGACCATATTCAGTTCTCCTGATACATACAGATCTGTTTCCATCGGAAGATAGCTCATTCCGTCATCTTTCAGAACATTAATATAAGCTTCAAGAACTTTCTGTGACAGCTTCGCACCTGTTTCCGGATTGATGGTCACAGCTGCAAAAGCTTCCGGTCCCATCACATTCTGAAGAGAAACCGTATCTCCTTCATATTCTCCCTTGCAGAAAGCTTCTGCCTTTTCAAAGAACACTCTTCCCTCTTCGTCGAGTTCATCTGTACTAAGAGGATCTTCCTCTGTACCTTCTGTCGGATCCACAACTCCATCATCCTGAGCTGTACCGTCCAGAACCGCTTCGTCTTCTGTTGCCTCAGGGATGCCTGTGCCCTCATCCACATAGTCCTCTCCATTCTGGTCACCCATGGTTTCTTCCTGAAGGGACGGATCTTCTGTAGAACTCTCGACAATGTCCTCACCAAGAGCATCTGTATCTACATTGGCTGTAATATCTTCTCCATCAGAGCTGTCTTCATCTACATAATCCTGCTCACTCTGCGCTTCGCCGCTCTGACTGTTATTAAGATTCTGCTGAATGCTTTCCAGTGTTTCCTGCATCTGCGCGATATCGTAATTCTGCTGCGCAATCTCCTGCAGAAGGGAAACGATCGTATTCATCTCATCCTCGCTGAGACTTACATTGTTCTCAACTGCAATATTGTTTACGATATTATAAATTTCATCTGCATTCTGAACATTGTTTCCAATGATCTGAAGCTTTGCCTCATTAAGGATGTTCGTAGCATTGTCCTGACCTACCTGCTGAGAAAGATTTCCTGTTACAACAACCTCCTGTGTTGCAAGATCTTTCTTTGTACTGTCCAAAGTCTGTCCGCTGGCACTTTCATATGCCATGATCACACCTGTCAGAGCACCTGTGCCGGATACCTCATAAGGGCAGGCTGCAACTGCCTCACAGTTGGTAACTCCTGCTGTAGAAAGTGCATTAGCGATCATATTTCCTGTCACATAGTTCAGATTCGCTGTACGTACTTTAATACCGCCGGACTGAGTCGGCTTTACATAAGCACAGCTTAAGGTCCTTGTTCCGATCTGCTCCAGAGGGATATAAGAGCCAAGCTGTTCTCTTTCATCTTCATTTGTAATAGTAAGGATCTGGACCTGGTTTGCATCCGCCTTGAAATAACGCATCATTGTATTCTTCTGCTCCTGAGTAAGGTCTGCTCCAAGAGTCACTACCTTAGAAGCATCCGCCATAACCGGTACTGCGCTTCCTGCTGTAAGACACATACTGCAGATCAGAGCTGTGATCATACTTCTTTTTCTCATATTTCTGTCCTCCAATAAAAAACTGTTTCCTTCTGATGAATTACAGTATACCATATTATTCTATATATTTGTATTTCATATTTTACTTAAAGGTCATATTCAGACTCCAAGAACCTCTAGATACACCTGGATCGTACCTCCGCACACAAGACCTTCCTCTTCTGCTTCTGTTCCTGTCATATCCTCATACACCAGGCATCCCTTAGGATTCTCTTCCTTCAGCATATGAAGACAATGGTGCTGGACACGACTTTCCATGCAGCCTCCGCCGATAGTTCCTATGATTTTTCCGTCAGGAAAAACAATCATTTTTGTTCCAATCTCTCTGGGCGCTGATCCTCTTCGGGACACAATGGTTGCCAGTGCTTTTTTCTGACCGGAGTCTTCTGCGAGGCACGCCAGGAGTTCTTTTTCATAGCCGCTGGTTTTTTTTACACTGTTTTTTTCCATGATCAGCTCTGCCATAATAGACACTGCGATCTCCTCCGGTGTCTCTGCATGAATAGAAAGTCCTACAGGTGTATGAATAAGCTCCACTTCCTCCTCTGGTATTCCTTCTTCAATCAGTCTTTTTTTCAAAAGAATCCCTCTTTTTCTGCTTGCCATCATTCCTGCATAAGCCCGTTCTTTCCGAAGTATGGAAGTAAGACAGATATCGTCATATCTATGTCCTCTGGTAACCACCAGAAAATATGTATCGCTGCTTCCTGAAATTTTTTCAAGTCCTGAAGCAAAGTCATCACAGATCACTATATCTGCACCCGCTTTTCTTGCCTGGTCGGCGAACAGGGGTCTGTCCTCCAGAACAGTCACCTGGAATCCGATTTTTTTAGCCAGAACGATTACCTGCTGAGCAACATGACCTCCCCCACAAATTACAAGGCGGCTTGGGTTACGTAAAAGTTCCACAAAAAATTTTCGGGAATCTGTTTCCAATATCCTGCTTTCTCCTGTTTCAGACAGACGCTGAAGTTCTTCCGGTTCAAAGTTTTCTTCACTGCTTTTTACCAGCAGCTCTCCTTCAGAAAAAAACAGTCTTGTTCCCTCTCCCGGTCCTTGTATCACTGTTGCCAGTATATTTCTCTTTTTTTCTATATTTTCTTCCAGAATTTTATATACTTCCTGATATTTCACCTTCTGTCCCTCTTTTCGATTATGATAATATCCTTATTATACGATACTTTTCTCACAAAATCCACTGTACATTCACGGTTGAAAACAGAACAGGATTACTGTTCACACGACAGTAAAACAGGAGCCGGGTCTTTCGTCCCGGCTCCTGAATACGAATCAGTTTTTTCTTTATTCCAGAATGTGTTCCCGTCCCTGGGCGATCATGGTACGTACATGATTATCTGCCAGAGAATAAAAAATAGATTTGCCCTCCCGTCTGTTCTTGACCAGTCTGCTCTGCTTCAAAATACGAAGCTGATGAGAAACCGCTGACTGTGTCATGTTCAAAGCTTTTGCCAGATCACATACACAGACCTCTGTCTCAAAAAGCACAAACAGAATACGGATCCTGGTTGGGTCTCCAAAAACCTTAAACAGCTCTGCAAGAGAATCTAATTCTGTTTCATCCGGCATTGTTTCGTCTACGATTTTCAAAAGTTCCTCGTGAGTCTCTACTGTATCACAGCAAAGAATTTCTTTTTCTTCTGTCATCCGGTTTATCCCGCCTTTCCGTTCTATCATAGCACATACCGGGGAGCTTTGCACATAAATATTACAACATCTGAAATACTTCTATACATTCACCTGGTTTGCAGCAGCATTAAAGCTTATTTACAAACAAAGCACGAATTGCATTCAGAACAGCAATTACCATTACCCCTACGTCCGCAAAGATTGCAAGCCACATATTGGCAATTCCCACTGCTCCCAAAATCAAACAAAGAATTTTGATTCCAATGGCAAAATAAATATTTTCATATACGATCCTCATACATTTTCTGGCAATTCGTACTGCTTTTGCCACTTTCAGAGGGTCATCATCCATAAGCACTACGTCTGCAGCTTCAATAGCTGCGTCTGATCCCAAAGCGCCCATGGCAATTCCTATATCTGCTCTGGAAAGCACCGGAGCATCATTAATCCCGTCGCCTACAAACGCAAGCTTTTCTTTTGCCCCTTTCCTGTCGATCATTTCTTCTACTTTCGCAACTTTATCTGCAGGAAGAAGTTCGCTGTAAACCTTATCCACACCGATTTCTGAAGCTGCCTGGCGAGCCACTCGCTCCATATCTCCGGTAAGCATGACGGTTTCTCTTATACCTGATTTTTTTAACTGTCTGACTGCTTCTGCAGATGTAGGCTTCAGCACGTCTGCAATCAGAATATGCCCGGCATACTGACCGTCCAAAGCTACATGGACAATCGTTCCAACCTGACTGCATTCCACATACTTAATTCCCAGGCTGTCCATAAGTTTACCATTTCCTACTGCAACAGATACGCCATCCACAATTGCAGTCACACCATTTCCGCTGATCTCCCGGATATCTGTCACACGGCTGCGATCAATTTCCTTTCCATAAGCCTTCTGGAGGCTTTTACTGATAGGATGTGATGACGCACATTCTGCCATGGCTGAATATTCCAGTATTTTATGATCTTCCAGTGTATTGTGATGAACTCCACAAACCTCAAAAACACCCTTGGTAAGTGTACCTGTTTTATCAAAAACAACATATTTTGTCTGCGCAAGTGTTTCCAGATAGTTTGAACCTTTTACCAGAACGCCTGCCTTGCTGGCTCCTCCGATTCCGGCAAAAAAGCTTAATGGAATGCTGATGACCAACGCACAGGGACAGCTGATAACAAGGAAGGTAAGGGCCCGGTAGATCCACTCTCCCCACTGAGGAGTCATTCCCATAAACAGCATCCGGATAATCGGCGGAAGCAAAGCCAGCGCCAGTGCGCTATAACAGACGATAGGTGTATAATAACGGGCAAATTTGGAAATAAAGTTTTCTGATCTGGATTTTCTGGAACTTGAATTTTCTACCAGATCCAGAATTTTGGAAACTGTAGATTCTCCAAATTCTTTTGTAGTGCGGATTTTCAGCACTCCGGACATATTGATGCATCCACTGATGATCTCATCGCCTTCCTTTACCTCTCTCGGAAGACTTTCTCCGGTCAGAGCACTTGTATTCAGAGTTGAATTACCTTCTATGACAGTACCATCAATGGGAACTTTTTCACCTGGCTGTACCACGATCACACTTCCCACTTCCACCTCATCCGGATCCACCTGTTCCAGGTTCCCGTCTCTTTCCACATTTGCATAATCCGGACGGATATCCATAAGTTCACTGATATTCCGGCGGCTTTTTCCCACCGCATAGCTTTGAAAAAGCTCACCAATCTGATAAAACAGCATAACTGCCGTTCCTTCTTTAAAATCTCCCAGACAAAGAGCGCCTACAGTGGCAACTGCCATCAGAAAATTCTCGTCAAATACCTGTCTGTTCCGAATTCCTTTCCATGCCTTCTGAAGAATATCATATCCAATCACAAGATACGGAATCATAAACAAAGCAGCCCGTAAGTATCCCTCCAGCGGAAGCATTGACAGTGCTGCAACCAGCACAGCAGCAACAATTATACGGATCAGCATTTTTTTCTGTTTTTTGTTCATATTCTGCTCCTTTTATACCTTGATCCACAGTCAGAATGCTCCCGGCATTCCTGTTGGCAGTTATCTCCCTGTCACATTTCTGACTGGCTTTTATAAATATATCTCGCAGTCATCCTCTACTTTTTTGCAGTTTTTCAAAACTTCTTTCATAACTGCCTTCGGATCCTGTCCATCCTCAAATTCCACAATCATCTTCAGCATCATGAAGTTTACAATCGCATCTTTAACTCCTGCAGTATTTTTTGCTGCCTGTTCCATTTTGTTTGCACAGTTTGCGCAATCCACTTCAATCTTATAAGTTTTTTTCATTGTACCTTCTCCTTTACATTTTGTCATATGAACAATCATTCATATGTTTGATTGTATTATATCCCCATATGTTCACTGTGTCAATATATTTTCTGTTTGGCTGTTTCCCATATTCAGATGCAAAGAGAAACAGGCTGAGCATAGTGCCTTGTGAGGTTTACCAGGAAACGCAACACAGCACATGATCTGCCTGTTTCTCATATACATCGTCTGTGAGGAACAAAATCCGCTCTATTCTCACAAACAGAAATTTTATAATTTTTCCATTAATTCCTCCCGGCTGAAATTCACCAGTACGGTCAGAGCAACCGGAAAAGCAACCAGTCCCACAAGTCCAAACAGCTTCAGTCCAAGGAACAAAGCTGCCAACGTCGCCAGAGGATGGAGACCAATCTGGCGCCCTACAATCCTGGGTTCCACCATATTCCTTACCACTAAAATTACCAGGTAAAGCACAAGAAGCCCAATTGCAAGTCCATGTTCCTCTATAATAAAGAGGACTGCAGCCCACGGAAGAAGTACGCCTCCTGTTCCCAGCACCGGAAGGATATCAAATACCGCAATCCCCAAAGCCAGAAGGGCAGGATACGGCATACCCAGAAGGAACATTCCTGCACACAGTTCCGCAAAAGTCAGCAGAAACAGAAAGCTGTAGGATCTGATATAAATAAATAATACATTCTTTACATAAGACTGTCCCTTTTCTACAAAAGCCAGCTGTTTTGGCGTCAGAAGCTTTTTGAAAAAGGATGTGATTCCGTCATAATCTCCCACAAAGAAAAACGTAGCTACAACTGTGATCACAAGCTTGATCACAAAACTTGGAATCCCACTGATTCCCCCTGACAGAATCTGTACCACTTTCATGGAGAAGCTGGAAACATAAGTCCCCAGATTATTTGTCATCTCCTCAAAAGAATTTTCAATGGTCTTTGCTACAGACGGGTGCACAGAAGCCATAGACTCTTCCAGATAATCAGAAATCGCCTCAAACACAGGCACTACCGTAGTATTGTAAAAATGAGGCGCCTTACGCACCAGGCCTCCGACTCCATCCAAAAGTCTCAGTCCCGCCCAGGCCGCCAGAAGAAACAGCAGTCCGTAAAATACAGCACAAAACACAATTGATATTATTTTTTTCTTTTTGGGATCTGTTTTTATTTTTCTCACAGGGACCTGAATCACTGCTGCTACAACAAAAGCAATGATAAAAGGCATCATAGGAGATACCAGATATTTACATGCCACCCACACCAATATAGCTATCAGCGCATAAAATACAACATTGATGATAAATTTTTTCTTTCGCTCTACTCTGTTCTCCATGCTGTCTCACTCCCTGACGAAAACTGCCACAGCCTCTGTCCAGACTGTCTGACAGAACTGATCTACACAGCAGGCTTTTTCCAGACGATAGCCTGCGTGGAGAAATGTTTCCATATCTTCTGCAAGACTGGTTGCCTTACAGGATACATATACGATACGTTTTACCCCATAAGAAAGAATTTTCGGAAGAGCTTTTGGATGTACTCCCTCACGAGGCGGATCCAAAATGATCATATCTGGCTTTTCCGTAAGATCATCCAATACTTTCAGCACATCTCCGGCTATAAAACGGCAATTGGAAAGGCCATTAAGCTCTGCGTTTTTCCGCGCTGCCTCTACTGCCTCCTCCACGATCTCCACACCGATTACTTCCCTGGCTACAGGCGCCAGCAGCTGTGCAATAGTTCCCGTCCCGCTGTAAAGATCAAAGACTTCCATACCTCTTGCATCTTCAACATATGAACGAACCACCGAATACAGAACCTCTGCTGCCAGAGAATTTGGCTGAAAGAAAGAAAACGTACTGATTCGGAACTTCAATCCCAGAAGAGTTTCATAAAACCAGTCCTTCCCGTACAGAATCCTTGTCTCATCACTTTTTACCACATCGGAAAGAGAATCATTAATGATATGCATGATTCCCACAATCTTTCCTTCCAGCTGCAGAGAAAGAAGCTGTTCTTTCAGTGGTTCCAGATCATACTGCTCCTGACTGGTAGTAACCAGGTGCACCAGAATCTCGCCTG
>Scooby_p1__coassemble_810_pt1 | contig 14932 bp, 16 predicted proteins | sample Scooby_p1__metabat2_low_PE_039 | metagenome-assembled genome bin Scooby_p1
ACATATTAATAGAACATTAAACGATTAAGCAGTAATGTTACATATAAGAAAAATAGAATTTATAGTGGATATAAACTTTAAATGTTATATAATGAATGAGGTACTGAGTTTGACATTACTTTAAAGAAAATATAGATAATTATTTTGATAAGAATGTTCTTGTTAAATATCTGATGGCGAAAGAGCAAGGTACAACTGAAAGAACAAAAAAGACGATAAAAATCATATCCAGAACATTAATTAATTCTAGTTTTAAATCTAATAACTTAAATATAACAAACGAATAACATCCCCAATAAATCTTATAGTATAAGAATATCCCCAATAATAAAAGTAAAAGATTTAATTTATTCAAATTTACTTTAATATACATTTGTTAAACACCTCCATAACTTTAAAACTTTTTTTATGATAATGTTGATATCATTAATTTAATTATATCAAGTATCTATTTAATTTAAGAGTATCATAGTCTACAGTTTTTGTTAATAAGGTGAATCATATTTTTACAAAAGAATATTTATGGCTGTATATCATTATTTTACAAGCTGTTTTGTTATGATACTTGTTTAAGTATCATTGAAAATTTATTTTAAGAATTTAAAAGATTGTGCTCTTACTTTGGTATCTGGATTTTTAGTATTCCGGCTCGTAATTATTGATAAAAATATGAAATAAATATAGAATTAAAATGACCATAATAAAAGAAGGAGTTTACAGTGTTTATCAGAAAATATGAATCGACAGAATTGTTTTATAATACAGTTCATACCATAAATGCAAAGGATTATACGAAAAAACAGTTAGATGCATGGGCATCGGGACAGGTGGACTTAGAAAAGTGAGATCAATCTTTTCAAGAGCATTTTACTGTTGTTGCAGTTGAAAACGGCATTATTGTGGGATTTGGTGATATAGATACAACTGGATATTTTGACAGATTATATATACACAAAAATAATCAAAGAAAAGGGATTGCTACGGCTATTTGTGATCAATTAGAATCAAAAGTCCAGGGGAAGATAGTAACACATGCTTCTGTTACGGCTAAGCCCTTTTTTGAAAAAAGAGGATATAAGGTTTTGAAAGAACAGCAAGTTGTACGTAAAGAAATTTTTCTTAAAAATTATGTTATGGAAAAGAACCAATTATGAGATCTTGTTTAATTGGAAATATTGAAATATAGTTGTTTTTGCCAGATAGGGGAATGAGGTCTCAACGTTTGCAGTTAAACAACATAAAGGTGAACGCTATAGAATAATAAAATGTTTCACGTGAAACATTTTTTGAAATGGAAGATAGATAAAGGAGTAAATTTTTTATCTAAGAATTAGAATATTCATTAATGTTTTATAAAAAGCTTTATCGTTATTTGTGTAGTTTGTTTTTAGATTACTTTGATGTGATTATTGTGTAATATTGATACATTCTTATTTATATGGCAAGTTTCATACGAAAATTAATTGTGTTTTGAACATAAATATATCAAATAGCAGAACTTTGGCGACCAGTATTTTTGGATTGGTGCTATCTATAGTTTGATATGATTTGTTTATATGTTTCATATTTTATAGGTTTTATTTGGATTTCATTAAAGAATAGAGAATGATTTTTACGATACTTTAAAATTATGATGTGAGAAAAAAAGTGTATTCATTCATTTTTAACTCACATTTATAAAATTTCACTAATAAATCTTAGATTAATTTCCTAAAATTTAATGTTTCACGTGAAACATTATGTGGAACAATATATTTAAAAGTGCTATAATAAATTCAACTCTGATATTAAACCCTCAGAAGGAGGTAAGAAATTGGGAAGAATAATAGCAGTAGCAAATCAGAAAGGTGGAGTTGGTAAATCTACTACAGCCATTAATTTATCAGCCTGTCTTGCAGAAAAAGGGAAAAAAGTACTGGCAATTGACATTGATCCTCAGGGAAATACTACCAGTGGATTAGGCGTTGATAAAAATAATGTGGAAAATACTTTGTACGAGCTTTTGTTAGGACAGTCCCAGCCAAAAGATACTATTATTAAGGATGTTGTGGAGAATGTTGACCTGATTCCTTCCAACATTAATTTATCCGGAGCAGAAATAGAGTTGATTGGTGTAGACGATAAGGAATATATTTTGAAAAGGATTACAGAGAAAATCCGCAGAAAGTATGATTATATTATCATGGATTGTCCGCCGTCTTTAAATATGCTGACGATCAATGCTCTTACAGCAGCAACTTCTGTACTGGTGCCGATTCAGTGTGAATATTATGCGTTGGAAGGTCTGTCACAGTTGATACATACCATAGATCTGGTAAAGGAACGTCTGAATAAACGCCTGGTTATGGAAGGTGTTGTATTTACTATGTATGATGCCAGAACAAATCTGTCCTTGCAGGTTGTAGAGAATGTAAAAGATAATCTTCAGCAAAATATTTATAAGACGATTATTCCCAGAAATGTAAGACTGGCAGAAGCCCCCAGCTACGGACAGCCGATCACAATATATGATCCGCGTTCTGCAGGAGCAGAAAGCTATCGTCTTTTAGCAGAAGAAGTAATCAACAGGGAGGGTGAATAATGGCAGCAAAGAAAACTGGGCTTGGCAGAGGACTGGATGCTCTTTTTCCAGATAAAACTGTCACAGCAAAGTCCGGGACAAAGGAAGTAAAGGAAAAAACTACAGTTCACCAGAAGAAAAAAACAGATTCAGAGCAGGAAAAGATATCAGGCGGACCGATGATGGTAAAAATATCAAGTGTGGAGCCTGATCGTCAGCAGCCTAGAAAGAAATTTGACGAAGATGCATTGCTGGAGTTATCAGAATCCATCAAACAGTATGGCGTTCTTCATCCGCTTCTTGTATCTGATAAAAAAGGATATTACGAGATCATAGCAGGAGAGAGACGCTGGAGAGCTGCTAAGATGGCAGGACTTAAAGAGATACCGGTTGTAATCAAGGAGTTTTCGGCTCAGGAAGTGGTAGAAATATCCCTGATCGAGAATATTCAACGGGAAGATCTGAATCCAATTGAAGAAGCTTTGGCTTACAAAAGATTAATTGAAGAATTTCATTTGAAACAAGATGAAATTGCAGAACGTGTCTCAAAGAGCAGAACAGCAGTGACCAATTCCATGCGTCTTTTGAAACTGGCTCCAAAAGTACAGGAAATGGTTGTTGATGAAATGATTTCCGCAGGACATGCACGGGCAATTTTAAGTATTTCTGATGCAGAGACTCAGGAAATGGTGGCTTTGAAAGTTTTCGATAATAAACTGAGTGTTCGAGAGACTGAAGATCTTGTACGAAAGATTTTGAAACCTTCAAATAAAAAAGAAAAAGTTTCAAACCCTGCAGAGGATGCAATTTATGAAAGTCTGGAAGAAAAAATGAAAGGGATCACAGGAACACGAGTATTTATCCACAGAAAGAAGAATAATAAAGGTAAAATAGAAATTGAATATTATTCCAGAGAGGATCTGGAACGTATTATTGATCTGTTTGAATCTATTGGATAAAAGGGGTATGCCATGAGTGTTATTTTTGATAATATAGGTATTGATCCCGGAATCATTATCATTTTATTGCTTTTGATCGTGATTATTCTCATTGGCTGTATGATCAGCTACAGTATGAGATTGAAACGTCTGGAGCGAAAGTATAAGATGTTTATGAAGGGAAGCGATGCCCAGTCGTTGGAAAAAACTTTTGTCAGGAAATTTGCACAGATCGACCGCCTTTATGAAGCAAAGGAGGATCATGAGCAGTCTATCAATTCGATCATCAAAAATTTCCGTCTGATCTTCAGCAAATATGGTGTGGAAAAATACGATGCTTTTGATGATGTTGGTGGAAAACTGAGTTTTGCCCTGGCACTTTTGGATAAGGAAAATACAGGACTGATTCTGAATGCAGTCCACAGTCGTGATAACTGTTTCCTTTATCTGAAAGAAATCGTAAAGGGAGAGTCCTATGTAATGCTTAGCCAGGAAGAGGTAGAAGCGTTAAGAAAAGCTGTAAATTTTGGCTTTGGAGAACTGGACGAAAGTGATGAAGAAAATTTAAAATAAAAGAATATTTTTGAGGAGGAATTATCATGTTAGACATTAAATTTGTCAGAGAGAACCCAGAGGTAGTAAAACAGAATATCAGGAATAAATTTCAGGACAGTAAGCTGGAATTAGTAGATAAGGTTCTGGAACTGGACAAAGAGAACAGAGCCATCAAAGGAGAAGTAGAGGCTCTCAGAGCAGAGAGAAATAAAATTTCCAAACAGATCGGTGCTCTGATGGGACAGGGTAAACGCGAAGAGGCAGAAGAAGTAAAGAAACAGGTGGCAGCTTCCGGTGCACGTATCGATGAACTTTCTGCAAGAGAAAAAGAAGTAGAGGAAGAACTTCTGAAAGATATGATGGTTATTCCGAATATTATCGATCCGTCTGTTCCGATTGGAAAAGATGACAGTGAAAATGTAGAGGTAGAAAAATATGGTGAGCCGGTTGTTCCGGATTTTGAAGTTCCGTATCATACAGAAATTATGGAAGCTTTTGACGGAATCGATCTGGACAGCGCAAGACGAGTTGCAGGAAATGGATTTTATTATCTGATGGGAGATATTGCAAGACTTCACTCTGCAGTCATTTCCTATGCCCGTGATTTTATGATCAACAGAGGCTTTACTTACTGTGTTCCGCCTTTTATGATCAGAAGCAACGTAGTAACAGGTGTTATGAGCTTTGCTGAAATGGATGCTATGATGTACAAGATCGAGGGAGAAGATCTTTATCTGATCGGTACAAGTGAGCATTCTATGATCGGTAAATTTATCGATCAGATTATTCCGGAGCAGGAACTGCCAAAAACACTGACCAGCTATTCTCCATGCTTCCGTAAAGAAAAAGGCGCTCACGGTCTGGAGGAAAGAGGCGTTTATCGTATTCATCAGTTTGAAAAGCAGGAAATGATCGTTGTCTGCAAGCCGGAAGAAAGTAAAATGTGGTTTGATAAATTATGGCAGAATACTGTAGATCTGTTCCGTTCTCTTGATATTCCGGTTCGTACACTGGAATGCTGCTCCGGTGATCTTGCAGATCTTAAAGTGAAATCTGTTGACGTAGAGGCATGGTCTCCAAGACAGAAGAAATACTTTGAGGTAGGAAGCTGTTCTAATCTGGGCGATGCTCAGGCACGTCGTCTGAAAATCCGCGTAAACGGTGAGGATGGTAAGAAATATCTGGCTCATACATTAAATAACACAGTTGTTGCACCGCCAAGAATGCTGATTGCTTTCCTGGAAAACAACCTGAATGCAGATGGCTCTGTAAATATTCCGGAAGCACTTCAGCCATACATGGGCGGTATGAAGAAGATTGAAAAGAAAACCCGTGCATAAAACGGGTATGGAGGTGTTTTGGTGCACAGTTATCTGAGAGCAGTTGGTTTTTCCGATATAAAAAGCAGGGAAGGGATTAAAGAGATCATCGGAGATACGGTAAGAAACTACGATGAGAAAGTGGCGGTAGAAGATCATAAGGATGGAGTTTTTGTGGAGTTTTCCAAAAACTATGGATGTGACTGCGGCATTACTGTGTGTGGACAGTATGATGAATATAATCGCTTCTATGTAGATTATTATTTTCCTTTTTTCCGGGGAACAGGAATCACTACACAGGAACAGGTAACTGTGGAAAGACATCTGGATAAAGAGTCTTTTGCAGGAGCCTGTGATGATCTGAGAATCGGGATTACACTGATTTTTTATCTTCAGGATGCGGCAGAATATCTGAGAGAAAAGGCAAAAGGAAATTTCGGCGGACAGCCGCTGACTTTATCTGGTCTGGCAAAGGAAGGAAGAATTCTTCTTCCTGCCCTGAAGGACAAGGAGGCAGTGAAGGTAGAACAGGAGATCACCAGAAACCGGAATCATCTTATGGCTGCAGCACGGGATGGCGATCAGGAAGCAATGGAAAACCTGACCATGGAAGATATGGATACATATTCCATGATCGCACAGAGAATTGGGAAAGAAGATGTATTTTCTATTGTTGATTCCTATTTTATGCCTTATGGAATACAGTGCGATCAGTACAGTATTCTTGGAGAAATTATGGATTTTCATTCTTTCAAAAATATTTTAACAGGAGAAGAAATTTTGCAGATGACCGTAGAATGTAATAATCTGCAGTTTGACGTCTGTATTAACAAAAAAGATCTCCTTGGAGAGCCTGAAGTGGGAAGAAGATTAAGAGCAAATATCTGGCTTCAGGGACACCTGCATTTTTAGAAATTCTGTTTGAAATAAAACAGATGGAAACAATTTGCAGAAGATACCCAGAGATTATGTCGTCTGCCGGATACTCCGGCAGGCGATTTTTGCTAAAGGAGGTACGGAATGAATCGGGCAAATGTCAGTTTTACATTTCTGGATCGTGTAACAGAAGTGGAATTAAATGTACGGGACGGAAGATGGCAGTCTGCACTGGCACTGGCGCTGACACTTCCTGATATCTGCGGGGGAATTGCTTTTCCGGATATTGTAAAGAGATATCGAGATGGACGCATTATACTGGATCGACAGAAAAATCCTACTCGTGACGTAGGAGCACAGTATATTAGATGGTTTGATGAATTTGCAGGTGATTTTTTTAAGATTTCATCAGAGGATAAGGCACCTTATATTTGCGGAGAAAGATGCTGGCAGCTTCGCTGCGAATATCTTCATCAAAATAAAGGATTCTTTAATGATGAAAACAGCAGCCATATCCATTTTCATCTGGGAATTAATTGTGGTACGTCAGTATGTCAGCTGGATCAGCAGGAAATCCAGAATGGAGATGTACGGATTGATATTGAACAGTTTTGTATCCGAATGTGCAGGGCGGCCAGAAGCTACTATGAAGCTGCACACAAGGAAAAGAATTTCAGCCTTTATAATACGCCGGTACTGGACTTTATCCAGGCAGGACAGGGAACAAGAACAAATCCTTTGCTCGCGATTTTGTGTGAGGATACAAGGTATGCAAGAGGACTGTCAATAGCTGTAAAATCTGTTTCTGCTCAGGGTTTGATTTTTTCATCAATAGAAGAAGCCCGGAAAAAATTAGGAAGACGAAACCCTGTTGTCTGGATTGTAATGGATGAAGTGATAAAAGAAAATGAACAGGAATGGAAAAAGAGCAGAAAACGACCGATGATCCTTCTAACCGGAAATCCACAAAAATATATTCAATCTGAACAGGATAAGCTGACAGTTCTTACATTACCTGTAAAACCGGAAGAACTGCGAAAGGCTATCAGACAATATCTGCAGTAAAGAAAGGCGGATCAATTATGAAATATCTGATTTCAGGAATATTTGTTTTACTCATTGCAGTACTTATCATTTTTTTGAAGAAAAAGGATGGCCAGATAAAACTGCTCAGAGATCAGTTAAAAGAATCACAGAATCGAAATCTGGCAGTACAGCAAAAACATCTGAAACAAAGGCTCTTTGCGATATGATATGGAAATCTGGAAATCTGATTCATTTGTATGCCTCTCTGACAGCAGAGGAGGCGGGGATGGATTCCATAAAAGAAAAACAGAAAGAGATCATAACAGAAACAGAAAAAGTGCTGGAGCAGGTGAAAATATATATTTCAGAAAAATGAATATCTAAAGACATTGTAAAAAATACAAATATATTTTAGAAATATAATTATTCCCTTGTAATTTTGATAAGGATATAGTACAATTTAATTTGCAGATTGAATAGAATCATCATCAGGTGAAAAATTCAATCAATAGAAACATTCTGTTTTTAGTCGAAAATAGAAAGTCAGTCCTGTTAGTTTAACGGATAAAACAAGCGCCTTCTAAGGTAGCATTACAACATACAACTCAGAAAAACTCAGTACGGGATTGCAGTTCGACTCTGGTCGGGCTATAATCATATATTAGACACGTCCATATAGCTCAGCTGGATAGAGCACTCGCCTCCTAAGCGAGGGGTCGGAGGTTCAAATCCTCTTATGGACGCCAGCTCATAACGCCGAAAGCCTTTGTTTTCAAGGGTTTTCGGCTTTATTTTATTGAATCAATCGTTATGAACAAAGCTACAAGATAGATATTCAGCCAGCTGACTGGGAAGAAAGATGTATTTTAAGTTCTTGCTTCAAATTTAGAGCAAACGGTGGCTACTTTTAATTTTCAACAGACTTTGTGCCATTCTGATCACTTCTTCATTAGAAACAGCAGCTGGATTATATTCCAAAACATAACTAACTTCTGGAGAATATGTCTAGCAAAGATAGCATTGTTCCGTGGTTTTGTATAGTGCAGCATCCCACTCCTGTATTTTCATATTTTCACAACTAATTGCGGTATCAGGAGAAAAAAGTATTTTGAGTGCATCTACATTTAAACCGGTAACTTCATTTGGATCAGCTTCATAGTAAGTTGTTTTTAGGATATGATAATTGATGTTATTGTTTTCATTTCCATCACTATAAACTAAAGTCGCTATAATCTCTGTCATTTTTTGTTTTTTAAATCTTCACCCAGAGCATTTTCTATTTAAAAATGTGATCCCGATGTCCGTAAAAGCTGCTGAGACAAGTGCAGAGGGAAAAAGCATCTACATGCACTGCCCGAAAGGAAAGGTTGCAGAGGCATATAAGAACTTAACACAGGAGGTTTTGAAGAATGAAAAATAGAAGTGGCGAAAAGATCAAACTGACAAGTATTGATGAACTGCTTGGTGTGGTAAATGAAGAATCTGCAATGGAGATAGAGATCAGTAAGATCCATCCGTTTAAAAATCAAAAAGATGCAGGATCTGGTAGAAAGTGTAAAAATCAATGGTGTGCTGACACCGGTACTGCTTCGCATGGATGAAAATGAAGAATATGAAATGGTGTCCGGTCACAGAAGAATGCATGCAGCACAGCTGGCAGGACTTACGACAATTCCGGCAATCGTAAGAGAATTATCGAATGATGATGCCATTGTGGCCATGGTGGACGCTAACATTCAGCGACATAAACATCATATCCACGGCGAAGAAGCTCGATGCAAACGATGTTTTCATATACTCTGCCATAATCCATATACTGTCTGCTAATAGTATATGCAAGATGTCGCTTTCAAAAATACAAAATTTTTTATTTTTTGAAAGTGGAGATTATGTAAAGACAACCCGATTCTTTACTTAATTTCATGAAAAATGTAAAAATCTAATGTTACGAGTTTCTTACGAGTTGCATAAAAAAACACGCAAGAAAACTCGTAAGAAAAAAAGTAAAAAAATTTGCTTTTGACCACTGTAAAACATGCTCTGAGCGTTTCGTTATATGAAGGAATAATTTTTCTTTCATATTTCAAAGAAAAGAGGATAAAGAAATGTCAGAAAAAAGATGTTATACAGTTCAAGAGTCACAGGAAATCTTAGGAGTCAGCAGACCTACTATTTATAATCGTTGCTGATGAAGTCGATCCGGAACTTCTGGCAAAAGTATTGGCTAATCCAAAGATGCGGGCATTGCTTAATTCACTGGCGAAGACGATGAAGCAATGAAAAACACGATTAAAATGCGGGATATACACTGCTTCTAAAGAACATAATATGATTATGGAATAGAAATACGCTACAAGTTACAAAAATCTATTCCAATGACTTTAAGCTTTTGCCCCGGATATCTATAGATTAATGAGGAAAATCATGATAAGATAGAAGCACATGAAACGGACAGAATAGATTAGAGGGAGGCTACAGCATTTCTGTAGGAAGAAAGTATAGACTGATATAGAAACAGCAGCATAGAAGTACAGAATCTGTGATATTACAATTAAACGACATAACGAAAGGACTACAAACGGAGTCTATTTTGAACTAATACTGTATCCATGGGATTATGCGGCAGCCTCTTTGATCGTGATGGAAGCTGGAGGATTTATCTCAACAGCAGAAGGTGGAATGATCACGTTGGATCAGCCGTGTTTCATTCTGGCAGCAGGACGGCAGTGCTGGAAGGAAGCAAGTCAGCTGTTGAGTGAATAATCAGAAGAATGGAATAGAGAGAAAAAATAGAAGGGAACGGAATTCATATGTTTACGCATGAGATGATAAAGTTTTTTAATCAGTTGGAGATGGATGTATATAATTACATTATCAGCAATGAAGAGAAAGTAGTATATATGAAAGTACGTGAACTGGCAGAGGAGGTTCATGTTTCGACAACAACGATCCTTCGCTTTTGTAAAAAGGTAGGATGCGAGGGATATTCTGAATTCCGTTTGAAATTAAAACAGGAAGTCAACAGCAAGGAACAGAAGAAAATCAATATGGATCTTACTGCGGTTAAAGATTTCTTTGAGAGGGTGCAGACACAGGCATTTGCTGAGAATATCCAGGAAGCTGTGAAGTTGCTTATAAAGGCATCGTCAATTATATTTGTAGGTGTGGGAAATTCTTCTATTATAGGAAAGTATGGAGCAAGATATTTTAATAATGTAGGCTGGTTTTCTTTTGCTATTGATGATCCGTTCACGCCAGTATTTCGTGGAAAAGGTGAGAGAACAGCTACAATCGCATTGTCTGTATCAGGAGAGACGGAGCAGACCCTGATGTTGGCAGAAAAGTTGAAAAGAAGAGGGAGCAGCCTGATATCTATTACAAATAAGGCAAACTGTTCTTTAGCGAAGATGAGTGACTGCAATATAAATTATTATGTTTCAGAGTATAAGAAAGACGAAAATTATGATTTGACATCACAGATGGCAGTCGTTTTTATTTTGGAATTAATCGGAAGAGAATTGAAGGGCGTCAATAACGATACAGATGATCTGTTTCAAAATGATATGGAAGATTTATTTCATTAAGGTCATAGGGTGTAATGGTACGAATAGTAACCAGATTAGTAACAAAAAAAACAGAATATACGAAAAAGCATCATAATACACAAAAAAGAAAAGAAAAACAGTGCATTTTACACAATAAAGTAGAATGTCCTGTTTTTTTTATGTAACAAATTCCGTCTAGATGTAACAGAAACCAGAAACAGGAAAAAGTACTGACAAAACGGAAAATGCTTGTTATACTAGCACCATCAAAGCAAATGAGAAAGAAATAGGGAGGAAACAATCATGGTAATTCGATTATTTTGTGCAGCAGGAATGTCAACCAGTCTTCTCGTAAAGAAGATGGAAGAGGCAGCAAAGGAAAAAGGAAAAGATGCGGATATCGCAGCATATCCATTTACAGATATGGAACGCATGATTGAAGGTGTGGATGTAGCACTGCTCGGACCACAGGTAGGATATCAGCTTGGCAGAGCAAAAGAAATCTGTAATCCAAAAGGGGTTCCGGTAGACGTGATTCCAATGCAAGATTATGGAATGTGCAATGGAATGAATGTTTTGAAATTTGCATATAAGCTTGCAAAAAATAAATAAGAGAAAATAAAGATACACAATTTAAAGAAAAATAAAACAGAGCAAAGGGTAGTAGCAAATGAAAGAAAAATTTAACGAAAAAGTAATCCCTGTAATCCTTAAGTTTATTAATACAAAGGGAATACAGTCAATAAAAAATGGTATGGTGACTTCCATGTCTCCGCTGATCATCGGATCAATCTTTTTGATCCTGTCAAACTTTCCGATAAAGGCAGTTGTCGATGTATTAGAGTCTACAGGAATTAAAGCAGTATTAGATCAGGCATGTGGTGCAACATTCTCCATCAGTGCGATGATCGCAGTTATCGGTATCAGCTATAGCTATGCGAAACTGGAAAATCAGGAACCACTCAACTGTGCGATTATTTCACTGGCATCATTCTTGATCCTGATGCCTTCATCCATAACAACAGAAAGTGGAGAAGTTGTTACTGGAATCATTAATAAGACATGGACAGCAGGACAGGGAATGATCGGAGCAATCATTGTTGGATTAATCGTACCACTTGTTTACTGCTGGTTCTTGAAGAAAAATATACGTATTAAGATGCCGGCCGGAGTTCCGGAAGGTGTAACAAATGCATTCTCAGCATTAATCCCAGCATTTGTAATCCTGACAGGGGTTGCAGTAATTCATGGTATCTGTTCTATTGGATTCCACACAACAGGAATGGAAATTATTTATAAAGCCGTTCAGACACCACTTCAGAAAATGACAGACTCCCTTGGTGGAGCAGTTCTGATGTGCTTTACAGGACCATTCCTGTGGTTCTTCGGAGTTCATGGTTCAACAGTAGTTGGTGGAATCATGACAGGACTATTACAGGCAAACAGCCTTGCAAATCAGGCTATTATTGACAGTGGTGTAGAACTTACAATAGCAAACGGAGGCCATATTGTAACACAGCAGTTTTATGATCAGTTTATCAATATAACAGGTGCAGGTATCACAATTGGACTTATAATGTATATGTTCTTCTTTGCAAAATCAAAACAGTTGAAGGCACTTGGTAAAGTGGGAATTATTCCGGCATTATTTGGAATCAATGAGCCAGTCCTGTTTGGTGTTCCGATCGTTATGAATCCAATGCTTGCAGTTCCGTTTATTGGAATGCCTGTGATCGCATGTTTAATCCAGTATTTTGCACTGTATACAGGAATCTGCCCATTATATGGAGCAACACAGATCCCATGGACTTGTCCACCGATTATCTCAGGATTCCTTTTAGGAGGATGGAAAAGTGCTTTGCTTCAGTTAGTGATCCTTTGTGTTTCATTCTTTGTTTATCTGCCATTCATTAAGAAGATTGACAAGATGAATCTGGTTCAGGAGAAGAATCAGCCGGTAGAAGATGAGGATGAAGACTGGTAAGATCAGAATTTAAAAATAATAAAAGCAGGACAGGAGACAAAAATGGACGAAAAATTTGAATTGGCATGTTTTCAGATTATTACATATGTAGGTACAGCAAGAACACATTTTATCAATGCGATCCAGTGTGCGAAAGAAGGAAAATATGATGAGGCAGCAGAGCTGATCAAACAAGGAGATGAAGCCTTTTCACTTGGACACAACGCTCATGCAGACCTTCTGACAATGGATGCAAATGGTGAAATTTCCAATGGATACATGCTTCTGATGCATGCAGAAGATCAGCTTATGAGTGCAGAAGGATTCCGCATTCTTGCAGATGAATTCATTGCACTGTATAAGAGAATTGATGAGAAATAATCATCAAGATGTAATTGAATATAGAAACAGAAAAGTTGGGGGCAAAAGCCCCCAACACTATTATACAAAGCAATTAAGACAACAGGAAGGAAATAACAATGGGATTTCGAAAAGATTTTCTCTGGGGCGGCGCAGTTGCTGCCCATCAGCTGGAAGGTGCCTATGATCGAGATGGAAAAGGCTTGAGCATTATGGACGTTGTAACCAGCGGAGATGTAAATACAAGAAGAAGAATAACAGGTGAAATACTAAAAGGCGAGAATTATCCGAATCATGAAGCAATCGATTTTTATGATTACTATAAAGAAGATATCCGCTTATTTGCGGAAATGGGATTCAAGTGTTTCCGTACAAGTATTGCATGGACACGTATCTTCCCAAATGGTGATGAAGAACAGCCGAATGAAGCCGGATTAAAATTCTATGATGACATGTTTGATGAATGTCTGAAATATGGGATCGAACCAGTAATTACACTGAGTCATTTTGAGATGCCTCTGTATCTTGTACAAGAGTACGGTGGATGGAGAAACAGAAAACTGATTGATTTCTTCGTGAAATTTGCAGTAACTTGCTTTGAACGATACAAAGACAAAGTAAAATACTGGATGACATTTAATGAGATTAATAACCAGGCAGATATCGGTGATGGATTTATGCTTTATGCTAATTCCGGGATTGTAGTTAAACCAGAAGAAAATGCGGAAGAATTGATGTATCAGGCATCTCACTATGAACTGGTTGCCAGTGCCGAAGCGATAAAAGCAGGACATGAGATCAATCCGGAATTTCAGATTGGCTGCATGATCGCAATGTGCCCGATCTATCCGGCCACCTGCCGTCCGGAAGATATACTGCAGGCTGAAAAAGCCATGCAGAAAAGATATTATTATACAGATGTGCATGTAAAAGGAGAATACCCTGTAAATATTTTGAAATACTGGGAAAGAAAAGACCTTAAGATTGACGTAACAGAAGAAGATCTTGCAGTGTTAAAACAGGGCTGTGTCGATTATATCGGTTTCAGTTATTATATGTCTTTCTGTACAAAAGCAGAACCAGACAATCCGGAATATGATTACCGTGGAGAAAAGGATCGTATAAAGAACCAGTATGTAAAGACAAGTGAATGGGGATGGCAGATTGATCCGATCGGACTGCGCTATTCATTGAATTGGTTTACAGATCGATACAAAGTACCACTATTTATTGTAGAAAATGGATTTGGAGCATATGATACGTTAGAAGCGGATGGAAGTATTCACGATTCATACCGTATGGAATATCTGCAGCACCACATTTCAGAAATGAAAAAGGCAGTAGAGGAAGATGGTGTAGATTTGATAGGTTATACACCATGGGGATGCATCGACCTTGTCAGTGCAGGAAGCGGTGAGATGGATAAGCGATATGGATTCATTTATGTGGATAAACATAATGATGGAACAGGAGACTTGTCCAGACGAAAGAAAGATTCTTTCGAGTGGTATAAAGAAGTTATTTCAACCAACGGTGAAAATATTAATTAGTTGACAGAATGACTGTTAAAAAAGAAGAGTGTCTATATCAAGGAACGATAAAAGGTTCTGATATAGACACTTTGACTAACCGATACATCAAGCAAGTTTCCGGTACAAGCAATGGAAATTAACGTCAGCTATTTTATAAGCTGTGATCAACGTTCTGGATAATGCGGTCAAGTGCAGTCCGGGTGGTTCAAAAATATTTATCCGGTTACAAAAAAGAAACGATCTTGTAAGAATGGAAAT
>Scooby_p1__coassemble_1177_pt1 | contig 11055 bp, 8 predicted proteins | sample Scooby_p1__metabat2_low_PE_039 | metagenome-assembled genome bin Scooby_p1
GATGAAGAGACAAAGATACCATTTGAAAATGGAATTGAAGAGATCAAAGTAGCAGCAGATGCAACATATTTCAACACAAGTGTTCTTACAGCAGTACCGGAAGGCTATGAGCTTTGTTCTGTAGGCGATGTATACTTCGGTGATGGCGATAGTGTAAACATAGAAGTAAGAAAAGCTGAAAAAACAGTATATGTAAGCTACATTGATGAAGAGACAAAGATGCCGTTCGAAAACGGAATCGAAGAGATCAAGTTAGCAGCAGATGCAACATCTTTCAATACAAGCATTCTTACAGCAGTACCGGCAGGCTATGAGCTTTGCATTACAGGTGACATTGCATTTGAAGGCGACAGCGTAAATGTAGAAGTAAGAAAAGCAGAGAAATCTGTATACGTAAGCTACATTGACGAAGAGACAAAAATGCCTCTTGAAAATGCAATCGAAGAGATCAAGTTAGCAGCAGATGCAACATCTTTCAACACAAGTGTTCTTGCAGCAGTACCGGCAGGCTATGAGCTTTGCGCAGTAGGCGACGTATACATTGGCGAAAATGACACTGTAAACGTAGAAGTAAGAAAAGTTGTTACAGAGAGAACTGTATATGTAAGCTACATTGACGAAGAGACAAAGATGCCGTTCGAAAACGGAATCGAAGCAATCAAAGTAGCAGCAGATGCAACAACATTTAATACAAGCGTTCTTACAGCAGTACCGGCAGGCTATGAGCTTTGCGAAACAGGTGATGTATATGTCGGCGAGAACGATACAGTAAATGTAGAAGTAAGAAAATCTGTAGTTCGCGAAAAAGATATCGTGATCGGCTACGTTGATGAAAAAGACGGAACAGAGATCGCAGTTTCTCAGATTACAATTCCTGAGGATGCAACATACTTTAACACAAGCATGCTGACAGATGTTCCGGAAGGATATGAACTTGTAACAGTTGGAGATATCTGGCTTGGAAGTGCTACTGTAGCAGAAGTTCAGGTTAGAAAGATTGAAAACGTTCAGGATGTTACAGTTCAGTATGTAACTGAAGATGGTGAAGTTGTTGGTACAGGCGCTCTTCAGCTTGATGCAGATGCTACATATGTCAACACAAATGCTCTGACAGATGTTCCGGAAGGATACGTTGTAGCAATTGTTGGTGATCTTCCAATCGAAGATGGCACAGTAGTTGTAACTGTTCGTCTTGCTGAGACAGATCCGGAGAACCCAACTCCAGATCCAGAGAATCCGGAAAACCCAGATCCAGAAACTCCAGATCCAGAGAATCCAACTCCGGAACCGGAAAATCCAGATCAGCCGACTAATCCGCAGCCGACAACAAGACCGGAAAATAACAATAATAACAACAATAACAATAACAACACCAATACAAACCAGAACCAGGCTCAGACTCAGACAAACAATCCGAGAACTGGTGATATGACAAACACAATGCCATTATTTGCTGGATTATTAGGTAGTGGTGCAATGATTGGACTTATTCAGCGTCTCAGAAGAAGAAAAGACGATAAATAATAATTCCATCTCAAAAAAATCGGGGCTCTTTTAAAGAGCTCCGATTTTTTTCATGTGTTCTTTTAAAGTTTTTTCATAGCCCATATCACTAAGTTCATAAAAATGCTGATTCTGAATTTCAGAAGGAAGATACTGCTGATTTACATAATGATTGGGATAGTTGTGGGCATATTGGTAACCAATACCTTTTCCAAGTTTTTCATGCCCTCCGTAATGTGCGTCCTGAAGATGCACAGGAACCGTAGTCTGGGTATTTCTGACAGATTCCATGGCAGCGAAAATTGCATTGACGGCAGAGTTGCTTTTAGGAGCGCAGGCCATATAGGCTGCTGCCTGGGAGAGAATGATCTGGGATTCCGGCATTCCGACTCTTTCTACAGCCTGAGCAGCTGCAGAAGCGACACAAAGAGCCTGAGGATCTGCATTTCCGATATCTTCGGAAGCCAGGATCATAATACGGCGGGCGATAAATTTTACATCTTCTCCGGCATAAAGCATTTTTGCCAGATAATAGACTGCAGCATCTGGATCAGATCCTCTCATACTTTTAATAAAAGCAGAAATAATATCATAATGATTATCTCCGTTTTTATCATACCGAATCACACGCTTCTGGATACATTCTGAGGCAACCTCCAGCGTCAGGTGGATCAGTCCGTCTTCGCTTTTGGGAGTGGTCAGAATTCCAAGCTCAACAGCATTCAAGGCGCTTCTGGCATCTCCGCCTGACATATCTGCAAGAAATTCAAGGGCATCCTGATCTATGACAGCGTTATAATTTCCCATTCCCTTATCACAGTCATTGACAGCCCGGAGGATCAGCTTCTGAATATCTTCATTACTGAGGGCTTTCAGTTCGAAAATAATAGAGCGGGATAAAAGTGCGCCATTGACTTCAAAATAAGGGTTTTCCGTGGTGGCGCCAATAAGGATAATGGTGCCGTCTTCAACAAATGGAAGAAGATAATCCTGCTGGCCTTTATTAAAACGGTGAATCTCATCGATAAACAGGATTGTTTTTTTTCCGTACATTCCCAAACGGTCCTGGGCCTCTTTTACTACGGCTTCCATATCTTTTTTGCCGGCAGAGGTAGCGTTGATCTGGGTAAAAGAAGCGCTGGTTGTATTGGCGATCACCTTGGCAAGTGTTGTTTTTCCAGTGCCGGGCGGTCCGTAAAAAATAACAGAAGTCAGCTTGTCGGCTTTGATAGCCCGGTATAAAAGCTTGCCTCTGCCTACAATATGCTCCTGTCCGACGACCTCTTCCAGGGTAGTGGGGCGGAGGCGGGAAGCCAGAGGGGATTCACGATCCAGGGTTTTTGATTTTGCATACTCAAACAGATCCATGAGTTCATCTCCATTCTTTATAAAATCGAATATTTGTTCTTTCTTTAAAAACCAGTATACTTGATTTTTCTGAAAATTTCAACTGGATACGAAAGAGAAATTTTGGCTTTGCAGGCAATCGGGAATGATTTTAGCACTTTGTTGTAAATGACATTGGAAGTGAACAGTAATGGCAAAAGGAACAAAAATACGGTATAATAAGTGAAAGAAAGTACAGAACGGAGGTTTTTTATGAGATATAACGCATTATTTGATCTGCATACACATACTATTGCCAGCGGACATGCATACTGCACAATACGGGAAATGGCAAAAGCGGCATCGGAAAAGGGATTGGAGGTACTGGGGATTACAGAACATGCTCCTGCTATGCCAGGTACCTGCCATAATTTTTATTTTCATAATATGAAAGTGGTACCAAGAGAGATGTATGGAATCCGCCTTTTGATGGGGACAGAACTGAATATTTTGGATACGGAAGGCAATGTGGATCTGGAAGAGAGGGAACTGAAAAATATGGATATTGCTATTGCAAGTCTCCATATTCCCTGCATGAAGCCGGGAACAAAAGAGGAAAATACAGAAGCATATCTGAATGTTATGAAGAATCCCTATGTAAATATTATTGGACATCCGGATGATGGACGCTATCAGGTGGATTATCGTGCTCTTGTTCAGGGAGCAAAGGATTATGGAAAGGTATTGGAGCTGAATAATCATTCGCTGGAGCCCTCCTGTTTTCGCAGAGACGCAAGAGAAAATGACCTGGAAATGCTGAAGCTTTGTATGGAATATCAGGTTCCGATAGTGATGGACAGTGACGCGCACTTTGATTCAGCCATTGGGGAGTTTCACATGGCAAGAGGACTTTTGGAGGAAATTAATTTTCCTGAAGAGCTTGTTTTGAATCATTCTGTAGAAATGCTGAAAAAATATGTAAATAAAAGATTTTAATCTGCTAAATCGTTGAAAAACCCTTGCTTATCATAGGTTAAAGTGTTAAAATATTTTATGCAATAATATGACAGTGATTTAAAGGAGCAGAGAATATGGGTAAAAAAATCAGAACGGAAGAGGTGGATCATCTCTTTGAGGCAATTCTTTGTTTGAAAAATAAAGAAGAATGTTACACATTTTTTGAAGATGTGTGCACGATCAATGAACTTCTTTCCCTTTCACAGAGATTTGAAGTTGCAAAGATGCTGACGGATAAGCGCACGTATCTGGATATATCTGAGAAGACAGGCGCATCCACTGCAACTATCAGCCGTGTAAATCGTTCCCTTAACTATGGAAATGACGGATATGAGATGGTTTTTTCCAGGATGAGAGAAAAAGAAACACAGAAGGATAATACAGAAGGAAATGAATAAAAAAGAGCAGCCTGTGGAATGGGTACCGCAGAGCTGCTCTTTTTTATCCTCAGGGAAGGCAGTATATTCTGTATATAAGTCAGCTTTTGTCAGAGGAAGACATATATTGATATACATCAGAGGAAATCTGGCTGATAGTCTTCTGAGCCTGTTCATTTTTTCTGATACAGTTGGAAAGAATGCAGATCACGTAAGGGCGGCTGCTGTCAAAAACAACAGCGATATCATTTTCCACCAGCACGGGGTTTTGCTCCTCTGTCATTTCTCCGGTTTTGCTGGCCGTTCTAGTACCTTTGGGGAGTCCTGAAGGTATCATGTCTTTAAGATTCTGCTGTTTTAGGAGTGCCAGCATTTCTTCGGAGGCTTTTTGATTTACCAGATTTCCTTTATAGATTTCTGTAAGAAGTCTGCAGCAGTCTGAGGCACTTGTAAAGTTACTGGCAGTAGAATCTTCTTCCAGAAGTTCGGAACCCATAGTTGTGCAGGAAAATCCATGAGATTTGCAAAAATCGTTGACAAGCTCCGCACCTTTATTAAAATCTCCATTTCCCAGAAGCTTTACGAGATCATCTGCAGAAAAATTATCGTTATCTGTGATCATTTTATTGAGAAGGGGCTTCAGGCTGGTTTCGTAATCAGAGGAAGGTGTTTCAGAGACATTTGGGTAAACCAGATATTCAAAAACAGCTCCCATGATAAAGGTTTTGATCAGACCGGCAGATTCCATGGAATCATCTGCGCGAATAGTACTGTAATCGTCGGTAACAGGATCCATAACTGCAATAGACCAGTTTTCCCCTTCTTTTTCCAGTTTGTCTGTGTAGTCTGTTTTCAGCTGCAGGGTAAGATCACTGAGATGCTGTCCTTTTCCGGCATTCTGCGGTTCTACAATGCTGAAATATTCGTCAATGCCATCTGCAATACCGGATACCATAATGGGGTGATTGGCAGTATTTGTGATATAAAGATCATCTGACTGATTACTCATAAAACCCATTTCCAGGATTGCTACAGGGACAGTGCTCCAGTTGGTACCGGTCATATTATCAGAAGAGATCACACCTTTGTCTTCCAGACCGGTAGCTGTACAATAGTGACTGATGATGCAGGATGCAAGGGTATTGCTTTTTTCGATGATATCAGAGGAAAGGTACTGATTGCCTGAGGTAGGTGCCATGGTCAGAGCGCCTGAGGCAGATGAACTTCCATCGCTGTTGGCATGAATTCGTACAGTGATATCTGCATTTTGTTCGGTGGCAAGGATAGCGCGTTCGCTGTTGCTGATGGCTGTTTCATTATCTGTTCGGGTCATGATCACATGATAGCCTCTTTTGGCAAGCTCCTGCTGAAGAAGAAGGGAAACCTGCAGGTTCAGTTCATATTCCGGGACTCCGGAGAAGTTTCCCTGTGTGCCGGAGGTTGCTTTTGGTTTGGTCTGGTCTGAGCCTGGAGCCATAGGCTCTGGTGCGCTCATGTCTACAGAAGGTCCCTGATGACCGGGAGCAATGACAACAGTAAAATCTCCATCGCCTGCAGCCGGGGATGCTGCATTGTTGGCTGCGCCCCAGTCCATGCCGGAGGAACTTTCCGAGTCTGACCGGGAAGGACCGATCATAGCCTGTCCTTCTTCGCTTTTACCGGGGTCGGCTGCAGCAGATACCGGAATAGAAAGAGCCGGGATCAGACCGCATATAAGAAGTATCTGAAAAAATTTTTTCATAAAAAATCGCCTCCCAAAATTAAGTATGCCTGTTTTTGCTGCGCACAGAAAGTATCTTAGATAATGAATTTTACAAAAACAGGTTTCTTATATGATATACTATAACAAAGAAAATGAAAAGAAGAAAATACTTGCAAGCTTATAGAAATAAAATTATAATAATATCATATAAAATATTGAAGAATTCTGTCATTTGTTCCGAGGAACAACAGGGAAAAGCCGGACAGGATCTGGGGAAGGAATGAAAAAGACATGCATGGCGAAAAACTAAAAAAAACAGGGATTCTGATTCTGACATCTTTTATGCTGCTGACATATCCCTGCTATGCAGCAGAGGCTTCTGTTTTTGGAGGAAGCACAGAAGAGGCTTCTGAGGAAGGTGATCCAGATCATCATCCGGAACCGCCTCCCGCAGAAGGAACAATATCAGAAGGTCAGGGAACATTGTCCCCTCCGTCAGAAGCAGCAGGAGAGAGTGTATTTGGAAGTGGTCAGGTGTCAGAGGCAGTTCCGGATGAAGAACTATCCGTTCTTTTGTCCAATCTGGCATTTCCTTCATCTAATGGCAGCTGGTCAGCATATGTATGCAATCTGGAAAAGAATACGGAGGGAAGCATCAATGAGCATAGAATGCAGGCGGCAAGCCTGATCAAGCTTTTTATCATGGGAGCGGTTTATGAGAATTATGACAGTCTGAGTGCACAGTATGGTAAGGACATTTTAGATAATAATCTCCATGAAATGATCATTGTCAGTGATAATGACGCGGCGAATACCCTGACAGAATATCTGGGAGGTGGGGACAGTACTGCGGGAATGAATGCAGTGAATGACTACTGCAGCAGGAACGGATATACCAATACTCATATAGGAAGGCTTCTTTTACACAGCAATGAGTTTGATGACAATTATACCTCTCCGGCAGACTGCGGACGATTTTTGAAAAAAGTATATGACGGATGGATGGAAGGGGATGCAAATGCCTGTGCCATGTTCGACCATCTGGCAGCGCAGGAGAGAAGAAACAAGATACCGGCACAGATGCCTGAGGGCGTCAGCGTAGCAAACAAGACAGGAGAGCTTGCAGATGTGGAAAATGATGCAGGCATCATTTACAACACGGCCAATGATCTTGTGATCGTGTTTATGTCAGAAAATCTGTCAGAGGCAGGAGCAGCCCAGAGTACGATCTCTGCATTGAGCAGGCAGATATATGACTATTATCAGCAGTAAGGAAGGACATCAGGGGACAAGTCGTGAAACAGAGGATTATGGAACAAAACAGAAAATAAAATATTCCATAAAGGGGGATGATGATATGAACAAGAAATGGAAAGATTTTTCAGCAGCAACACTTTTAAAATGGGCAGCAATGCTGGTTATTGTCTTTGCACTTTCTCTGCCGGTAACTGCAGAAACCAGTCATGCAGCAAATACGACGTATACGGTAACGGTTGCAACCGGATATCTGGCACTGCGTAATGCCAGAGCTTATGATGAAAAAAACGAAATAGGCGAGCTTTATACGGGAGATACTGTGGAGGTGACAGATTCCAGTGGAGCTACATACTGGACAGTCTATTCTCCGAAGCTGAATAAAACCGGTTATGTGAACCGAAAATATCTGGCATGTGCTTCCGATTCCAAAACTGTCAGAGTACAGAGCGGCTATCTGGCGCTTCGCACAGCCATGGCATATGACAGCAAAAACGAAGTAGGCAAGCTTTATACGGGAGATACGGTATATGTGGCAAATACAGATGACCCCACTTACTGGCTGGTGTATTCTCCGGGACTGAATAAGGGCGGCTATGTAAATAAAAACTATCTGGAGGGCGCTTCCTCATCAGCTTCAGGTCAGACATGGACAGTCAGTGTAGCGAAAGGCTATCTTGCACTTCGTACCGCTAAGGCATATGACAGCAAAAATGAAATTGGCGAGCTGTATACAGGAGATACAGTGCAGGTAAAGGATACCAGTGATTCCACTTATTGGTATGTATATTCACCAAAGCATGGGAAGTATGGATATGTGAATAAAGATTATCTGTATTAATGATGTTAAGTGAAGCGGATTTTTGAAGATAATTTAAACGGGGGCCTGAAAAAGGTCCCCGTTCATTCATTACTTCTTTAGTTTTTTATTTTTGGATGAATCATCCGGATTTTCTCTTCGCAGTTCGTCTACCAGCTGTTCAATGAGCATTTTTTTTGTATATACATCAAAACTCAACAAACAGATAAAAGAAAACAATTTCAGGAATTTACGATCTTCTTCCGGAGCGTTTTCAAAGGTCTTCTCTGATGTTTGATAGCATCTGAGAAGATTTTTTTTGAGAAGTTCTACCTGTTCTTTTTCCATACTGAATACTTCGTTATAAATTGCGGTAAGATCCATTTCTGAATCGGAGCGAAAATATTTTTCTGTAATGGGTCCAAGCAGAGTCTGGATATCATTGATGGAAAGAATGTTTTTAAAATAATAAATAAAAATCAGAAGCAGCAGATGCTCCTTAGAATAACGCTTTTTTTCCGGAGATGGGAGCAGGTTGTTTTTGGCATAATTATTAATCATGGTTTTGGTAAGGATCTTGTCCTCCGGATAACGCTTGGAGGAAGCAAGCTGCTCTTCCATAAAAGTAGTTACCTGATCCATGTATAAGTCAATATTGGGAATATCTTCCGGTTTGATATAATCAATTCTTGAAATACTTTCCAGGATGCTTCCTATCATGTCCTGTGTATTGATCGTCATAGTTTTATCACCTCTGCATCCTATTATATAGTTTTCAAAACTACTTGTAAATATATTTCTTCAGGAATTTATTTCTTTATGATCCGGTTGTTCTGACGGTAGGCACGTGGGGAGATTCCATAAACATTTTTGAAGGCTCTGGAAAAATGCAGCTGATTGGGATAGCCGACCTGAATACTGATATCTTTTATGGTAATGTCTGAGGTTTTCAGAAGTTCGGCTGCCCTGGACATTCGATAGCGTATAAGAAATTCCTGGGGAGCAATCCCCATGGTTTCTTTAAAAACTTTGCCGAAATAGCTGCGGTCCAGATTCAGTCTCTGTGCCATGTCTTCCACAGTGATTGGAAACATGTAATTCTGTGAAATAAAGGTAATGGCTTCATCTGTATAAAATTGAGAACGCTTTCCATTCTGGGTACGGTTTCTTGAGGAGGAGCCTGTAAGAATGGCATCCATGACCAGATAAAGGTGGCCGATCAGATGAAGGGAGGAACTTTCAGAAGAGCTGGAGGCAAGATGTATCAGTTCTTCCTTCAGAGTGTTGGCAATCTGTGGAGAAGAGGGCGTAAAAACAGGAGTTTCTGTGGAAAGCCCTGCTGTATCCAGGATTTCTTTGGCCTTTAGTCCGCTGAATTCTACCCAGGTATACTCCCATGGATCTTCCCGGTCTGCGAAATAGGTATTGATCCTGTCTGGCTCGATGAGGAATCCCATTCCTCCATGAAGCTTATATTCTTTTGTGACTGTGCTGGATTCATCTACAAGCAGCGTTCCTTTTCCGGAAATAATATAATGAAAAAGAAAGTGATTGCGGATAGAAGGGCCAAATGAATGAAGTGGTCTGCATTTTTCGTATCCGTACTGATACAGAGTAAGATCCATAAAGCGATCATCAGAAAATACATGAAACAAGGGCTTTGCCATATTTAATCCTCCTTGTATTTTATATAATTGGGAATTATAAACAAAAAATAGATAGTAAAACTGTGATATTTAAACGAAAAACAAGGATTTTTTATTATTATATATCAAAATAAGTAGTAACTTCAACTATATTCGAGAAAAAACGTATTATGATATAAAATAGGTTTCATGGCTCCATTTACCAGAATCCGCAGTAATGATAGAATGAGGCTATAAAATAAATCCGTAAAAACTGTACAGAATGGAAACGGACTGCAAAAGAAAGGAAAGGGGAAATTCAATGAAAAAAAGGAAACTGTCTGTTATAGGGATTTTTGCAGGATTGCTAAGTGCTGGTATGATCCTTACCGGATGTGGAGATTCTTCGTCAGATAACGGAAAAATAAAAATTGAAATGGTTCAATATAAACCGGAGGCAGTAAAAGCATTTGAAAAAATGGAAGAGAAATTTAACGCTTCCCATGATGACATTGAACTGACCATTGAATCACCAAATGAAGCTATGACAATCCTGAAGACCCGTTTTATCAAGGAAGATCAGCCTGACATCATTGGAATCGGAGGAGACGTGAACTACTCTAATTTTCTGGATGCAGATATGCTGACTGATATTTCAGATTTTGAAGGACTGGCAGATATTAAACAGGCATATCTGGATATTGATAAGAACCTGGAATTTATTTCCAGAAACGGAGTATATGCGGTTCCCTATGCAGCCAATGCGGCAGGAATCCTGTACAACAAAGACATGTTTGAGGAAAACGGATGGGAGATTCCCACAACCTGGGAGGAATTTCTGACACTTCTGGATACTATTCAGGCCTCCGGACAGCAGCCGCTGTATTTTGGTTTTAAAGATACCTGGACCTGTCTGGCTCCATGGAACGCCATGGCCTGTGATCTTGCTCCGGCAGATGTATGTCAGCAGGTAAACAGAGGAGAAACTACTTTTTCAGAAGAATACAGGGAGCTTGCGGAGAAGATCCTCCAGCTTCTTCCTTACGCACAGGAAGATCCTTATGCTTACAGCTATAATGATGCATGTACAGCCTTTGCTCGTGGGGAATCTGCCATGTACTGCATCGGAAGCTATGCGGTGCCTCAGATCAAATCCGTAAATCCGGAGATGAATATAGATTCTTTTGTTTTTCCGGCAAACGACAGCGCAGACGGACAGATTCTGAACTCTGGTATCGATCTTCAGTTCTGTATTATGGAGGACTGTAAGGAAAAAGAGGCGGCTTACGAAGTTCTTCGCTTTATGCTGGAGGATGAAAATATCCAGATCTATCTGGATGACCAGAATGCAGTTCCCTGTAAAGAGGGAGAGTTTCAGCTTCCTTCCATGCTGGATGGTATGAAGGAATATATTGACGCCGGTAAGATGACAGATTACCAGGATCATTATTA
>Scooby_p1__coassemble_2007_pt1 | contig 7145 bp, 8 predicted proteins | sample Scooby_p1__metabat2_low_PE_039 | metagenome-assembled genome bin Scooby_p1
TTCAGAGACAAATCTCTGATTCTTCATTTTTTCATATTCAAAAATTCATTACAAAAGACAGCTACAACAAAGCATCTAAACAACAAGTGCGGAAGCCCAATGTCATTCATGTTTGACATTTGGCTTCCGCACTTGCTGTTTCCAACTCATAAACAGTCAGTTTTTACGATATCTTTTCCGCTTCGGAAGCATTGCGCAGCTTCCACTGCCGATACCTCCGTTTCTCTATTGCAGAAGCTGCCGTTTCCAAAATCAATGCTGCTATAATAATCACCACAGCGGCAATCTTTCCGGCAGCGCTTGTAAAAATCTGCGCTGCACCACCCACTTTCGGTATAGACAATGTTACTTTTCCAATAAAATTGTCATAGGGTACCGGATTCATATCCTCCGTTTGGTTAGCATCTCCCTTTGTGATAAACTCACCCATAACAATACGATTTTCCACCACACGATGCGTAATGATCGCATTGGAATCCCGTGCTCCGTAAAAAGCGATCACATCATCTTTTTTCATATCTTCCGGAGCTTCTGTTTTTATATAAACCATACTGTCCACCGGAATAGCCGGTTCCATACTTCCGCTGACCACAGAATAAATGTGATATCCAAACAATCTTGGAAGAGTCAGCGGAATGCAGAACACTACCAGCCCTGTCAGCATGATTGTTCCCAGCCACGCACAAATGGAAGCAGCCAGGCTTTTTTTATACTTGTTTCTGCTCACCTTGTTATTTCCTTTCCCATACCTTTATTTACCTAAGATATATCTTCTCATATCCGACCTTTTCTGTCAATGTCTGCCAGGGTTCGCTTTTATGCAGTCCGTCCTTGTTCCCTCCATCAGTACGGCAAAAACCGGAGCCGATCGTTTTTCCACGATATCAGCTCCGGCCAACAGTCCAAAACTATTCTGCTTCTCCAGATCAGTTTCAGACTTTTTTATGCCTTTTTATGTTTTCTCAGGAACCAGACAAGTACTCCAAGCCCTGCCGCTGCAGCAACAGCAATTCCTGCGCCAACTGCTACAGGCATGCCTTTTTTCACTTCTTCTTTGTCAATTTCCATATTTGCAAGAGGTGTTTCCTCTTCATCCAGATCCACTACATCCGGATTTGCCTGCGGAACATCATCTTCCTGAATATCTGTTGTTTCACCACCGATTCTGGCCGGTTCCGCTGTGTTACCTCCAGCCGGCTCTGCCGTCTGACTTCCGGTTGTATCAGTTGTTGTATCCGGAGCAGCCGGTGTTTCTGCTGTTCCGGTCTCACCTTCTGTTCCTGCAGTACCCTCTGTATCGGTCGTACCGGTGGTACCAGTCGTACCGGTGGTGCCGGTTGTGCCGGTTCCGGGCTCTGTTACGTTTTCTGTAACAGTTTCGGTAACCGTCTGTCCCGGTCTTGTAATCACCTGGGCTTCCCGTTCAGAATAAACAAAGGTAAATACATTTTCTGCCTCATTGGAAGAAAGCGTACGAGTCAAAGCCAAAGCCTGCGGCTCATAATTCTCAATATAAATATGTGCCACCACCGGTTTATCTCCTACATTGCCATAATATCTGCGGCTTTCTGCAAGAGCTCTTCCATTTTCATCCTGATAGTTTACTGTGTATCCTACCATGTTTCCCTTCACTCCATAGGCAACCACATAATCTGCGTCACCAGTCACCCGAAAGGAAGAGGAAGCAACTGAATTATTGTCTCTACCGCTCTGGCGGACACCTTTTACATAATATTTACTGTCATCTGCCAGGTCTACTGCTCCTGCCTGAGGATTAAAAGTCACAATATCCTGGATTTTCAGTCCACTGACTACGATTTTCCCGGAATCTATCCCAATATGATAGGAAGAACCTGTGGCTGAATTATTTACTGACAATCCTGTCGTACCGGACATGGATGCCTGATTGCCTGCATCAAAAGTAACCGTATATGTATATTCCCCAGCTGAAACAGCTGCCGGAGAAAGGCTGAGGAGCATTCCTGCTGTACATATGGCTGCCAATAATTTATTCATCTTCCCCATGATTACCGATCTCCTTTCCTGCGGTTTTTCTTGTACATCCGGATACCCAGAAACAGAAGCACAAGTCCGCTGACAAGAGCGATTCCACAGAATGCAAGAATGTTTGTTGTATCACCGGTCCTCGGACTGGTCCTTACCACATTCCTCTGTCTTCTTGTAATCGTGGTATTTTCACCGGTTGTATAGCGTACCGGAGTGGTTACTTTCTCCACTGCAAAGTTCATCTGCAGCTTTGCCAGGGTATCCTGATATTCATTACCCTGGGTTTCACCGTCAAGTTCAACTGTCAGATGTACGGAACCGGACTGCCCTTTTGCCAGTCTGTCCAGATAAAAATAATCCTCCAGGGAATCTGTAGCCTGATGGAGACCTTCCCCGGCTGCAGTGGAGCCCTCGCCGCCTACTGTATCACTGCTGTAAAGAACTGTTGTTTTATTTTCATGATCCACATAAGTCAGGTTGTAAATATAGGAACCACCTTCTGCAACACTCTGGCTTTCCTCAAGACTCTGAAGAATCTCATTAGTCATATACCAGTCTGTATCTCCGGAGCCTGAATTTTTCACATCTACCTCAAGTTCAATGCTGTCTCCCGGAAGAAGACTGTATACTTCAGAATTCATTTCGGACGCATCAAAATTACTATTCATGCTGTCCCCGTCAAATTCTACTACCCAGCCTTTATTTCCCTGGATATGCTCTGCAAATGTATTCACTGCCGTGCCTGCGGTCATAACTGCGGCTATGACAAGGCACAAAATCTTCTTTTTCATTATTCTGTACCTCCTATCGTAAGCTCAGCGTTCCATTGTCTGACACATTCACGTCCACACCCCACGCACTTTTGATGGCATCCTGTGCATTATGAGTCTGGACTGCATCTACTTCCGCTTCCAGATTAAATTTGTACCCATCATATTCATATACTGTTGTAATAATTTTATTTCCCGCCTCGTCTGCTGTAATCTTTTCGGTTACTTTGTCTGCAACAGAAGTGTCGATCCTGAGAGTATCTGTAATGGCCGGTGTGCTTCCTCCCGCCGGAACAATTCCCGTGTAATAAAGAACTGTTCTTTCTGTTGTGGAGGCTTTCTCATCGATCACCCATCCGTTTCCTTCCAGTATATTCAGGTCGATCAGCTTTGGAGAAAGAGTGGTATCTTTATTTCCTGCCGGATCCATCCAGCTTTTATAAAGGATCACTCTTACATAATTATCAATAGTGCCTGTGTTGCTGACTGTAAGAACCTCTTTATATTTTTTTCCCGGTTTCAGCTTCTCACCGTTCAGGGTATTCTCAAAAAGAGGCTCCTGTACTGTGTTCCACTGATCGTTCTTATGATTATAATCTCTTTTAGCTACAACGCTTCCGTTTTCCAGAAGGCTGACACCGATACTTGGGACTTCAACCTCCGCAGAATAATTTTCACTGTAATAGGTCAGCGCCGCTCTGGTACTTCCAATGGTACTTCCGGCAAGAAGAACGGCAGATGCCGCAAGAAGAATAAACGGTTTTCTGGAAAAAAAGTTATTCTTTTTCATTATTCACCGCCCCCTTCTCCCTGATAGCTTTCTTCACTGGAATCCGCAATCCTTGTCCAGTCTGCATATGGATTGCCCTTCTCGTCATACAAAACTGCTGTACATTCCTGGATCACAATAACATTAAAATCATCTTCGCTGTCCATGGTATCAATCTTTACACGGAAGGTTTCCGAAACGCCTCCCGGCGGAATGATCTCACTGCAGTAATAATATCCGTCATCTCCCTGGCTCCAGGTTCCGGCTTCATCCGGTGTAAACACCAGTCCTGGAGAATATTTATCTCCTGCAAAAACCTTAACTCTGACAAAACATTCATAATCTCCTGTATTTTTTACAGAGATTCTTTTTTCCATCCCTACCACTTCCTCCTGGGGAATCACGGTAGTTGAACCAAGGCTGATCGCAGCGCCTCCCGAGGTAGTTGCATAAGTGGTAAAATACGCCATTGCACTTCCCACAGACACGCCTGCTGTCAGGGTAAGGGCTGCCGCGGCCAGACAAAGCTTTTTATTAAAACTCTTTTTCATTGCGTTTACCCTCCCTTAGTTCTGATCGGCTGAGCTGTCATCCTGCGGCTGCCAGTCCCAGATCCCTTCGTCATTTGTAAAACGGTTGACAACACTTGCGCCGCCGTTTAACTGTCCGTTATATGCATTTCCAAAAGATACGTGAACCGGACTTCCCTCCGCACCTTCTGTCAGAATCGTTACCGTATGTGACGGCTCTGTAGTAAGCTGATAACTTGCACCACTGTAAACCTCCGTTACAGTCACCTGAGATCCTGCCGGAAGCTTATCAATAGTCAGGCTTCTTGTACCCGTACCGTCAAAAACAAGAGAAACCACATTGCTGTAAAGAACCTCATGATCCTTTTCTGCTTCCACCTTAAATATAAAAGTTGCAGGTCCTAATGTTGAATTATAAGAGGACAGCGTCTTGTCTATCACCAGGCTTCCCAGCAGAGATTCCTTTCCCGGCTTCAGTCCGGCTGTCACATCATATACCCACTCATCATTTCCATCTGTGGAATAATAGTTGTTCGGAAGAGAAAGAAGATAAGGTGTAAACTTATATTCATATTCCTGAGAACGGATGGCATCTGCTTCTACCAGATACATTCCCACAGCAAGCCCTTCCATTTTTCCGGCTCCGTTTTCCAGAATTCCCTCTGAAACTGGTTCTGCCTGAAGCGTCTTTACTGTCTCTGATGCTTTTTTTGCCATAGACTCCCAGTCGGCAGCTGTAGTTTCACTGTTCACTTTTTCCAAGCCCAGCTCCTGATATCCCTCCAAAGCTGTATAATCACCAGAAGAATCCACTTCTGCCACTTTGTACAGTTTCACAGAAACCGGCAGACTTTTCAGCTCAGCAAACTCTTCTATATCACCGTCCAGCACAAATGAAACCGAACACACTCTGTCCATTTCAATTCCCGAAGCTGCCTGTACTGTCGAACAGATCATCCCGGACAATATAAACGTCAGAGCCAGAAGCCATGCATGTCCTTTTTTTATTTTTCCTGCAATCTTCACGTCTTACCCTCCTCCGAAACTTTATTTCACCTGTTTAAATCACTTTTTGTTTCTGTCTTTTCTTTTAAAGAAATATCTCATCATCAAAATAATAAGTAATGTAACGGATAATCCAAGTATCAAATACAGCATATAATAATTCTGGACTGATTTCAACATGGAATCTACAGCTGTTGTCTCTGCTTCTTCCTCTCCATTATACGGAACTCTGGTTCCTCTGACCAGAAGTCTGTGACTGTTGACGCCATAAGGCGTACAGGTAAAAAGCGTCACCTGATCCCTGCCCTCCTCAATCTGAAGAGCCTGATCCAGAGTTTCTCGGTCATCCTTATCTACCATATCCAGAATTTCATCCACCTGATATGCCAGAATCTCATCCAGCACATGAAGATAAAACATATCTCCCTTTTTCATCTGGTCGATATCCGTAAAAAGCCGTGCACTTGGAAGTCCTCTGTGAGCTGCCAGAACACAATGCGTACTTTCGCCGCCTATAGGAAGCTTGGTTCCGTTCAGGTGCCCAACTCCGGTCTGAAGCACATCGTCTGCAGTTCCATGATAAACTGCCAGCTTAATATTGATCTTCGGAATAGAAAGATAACCCATTACACCATCTCCGGCTACATTGAGCACCTTCCAGTATTCTGTAGTCCGGATATCTTTTTCATCCTCCCCAAAAGCATCTCCATAAAGATTATTGTGCGTCAAAGTGGAGTTAAAAGCTTCTGCTTTTTTCCACTGGTCTGTAAAGTCTTCCTTTGTCAGATCTGAAACCTGATTTTCATAGCTTGAAATCAGCTGATTCTGTCTGTATGTATTCCACTGATCGGAAACTGTAGGATAAATCAGGATTCCAAATCCTATAAGAAACAGAATACCGAACAGGATATTTGCAATCTTACGCTTCATGTCCACTCCTTTTCACTGCTCTCTCTTATGTTTCTTCTGATTTCTTCTTTTTTTCTCATGAAGATAAAGAAGGAATATAAACAATGCGGTCACTGACAGACCTACCACTACCCACAAAAGATAGCTTGTATGAAGACTGGTTCCGGTGATCAGCGATTTCGGTGTATCTTCCATAACTTCCTCTTCATATGGTACTCTGTGCCCTCTTACCAAAAGCCTGTGACTGTTGACGCCATAAGGAGTGCAGGTAAGAAGCGTTACCAGATCTTTTCCTTCTTCCACTTCCAGATCCTTTGTATCATCCGGCTCTACGACCGAAATTTTGTCTACTTCATAGCAGAGAATATCATCTAATATGTACAGGAGGAAGTGATCTCCCTCTTTCAGTTTATCGAGATCTGTAAATAACGCCGCACTTGGAAGTCCTCTGTGGGCAGAAATAACAGAATGTGTGCTTTCGCCGCCTGCAGGAAGGGAGCTTCCCTCCAGATGTCCTGCTGCTTTTTCCAGAACCTCATCCTTTACCGTATGGTAAACAGGAATCTTAATGTCAATTTTAGGAATTGCCACATATCCCATCATTCCGTCTCCATTCAGGTTCAGACAGGACATATATTTCTCATCCGGCTCCTCTGATGCTGCTGCAATGGCAAAGGAATCCGGCAGGATACTTGGAAGAAGTTCTTCATTATATGCCCTCGCCGCATCCCACTGAGCTGTATAGTCAATTTCTCCTGCTGCTGCTTTCTCAGCAACCTGAGAGTCATAGCTGCTGATCAGCTGTTCCTGACGGTATGTGTTCCACTCATTGGAAATCAATGGATACAGCAGCAAGGACAATCCGGCTAAAAACATTATGCAGATCATTATTTTAGGTATTATTTTTTTCATCCGGACTCTCCTTATTGCTGTATTTTTATTTTGTATAAAATGCCAGGGCGGGCGGGCCGCCCCGGCATTTCTATGTTTTCTTAAACTTTAATTTTTATGTTCTTGTACGTATAAATCAGTTTTCCTCTTTTTTGCGTGTGGAGAAGTACAGACCAGCTGCAGCAACCATAATCACACAACCGCCGATTGTAAAGATTGTAGTACCGATACCACCGGTGGATGGGAGGGAGGAAAGTTTGGTAT
>Scooby_p1__coassemble_2026_pt1 | contig 7095 bp, 5 predicted proteins | sample Scooby_p1__metabat2_low_PE_039 | metagenome-assembled genome bin Scooby_p1
TATTATAATATATAAAAGGATATTTATGTCTTTCAGACTTAATATAAATAATATTTCCAGCAAATCAGCACCCAGGAGAGTAAAAATGGATAAAGTGATAGAAAAATGGGATGAAATTCTACAAATTTTGAAAGTAGAATATGATGTGGCTAATGTTGCCTTTAACACATGGCTGAAGCCTTTGAAAGTTTATGATGTAAAAGACAATGTGGTTACAATTCTTGTTCCTTCCGAACAAAGTGTTCTGCTTGATATTGTCAACAAAAAATACAGGCTGCCTCTTCAGGTTACCATCTGTGAGGTTACAGGTATGGATAGCTGTGAAATCAACTTTATCCTTCCTGAAAATGTACCGAAAAAAGAAAATCCTTCCTATAATATGTCTGAATCCAAATCCCTTCGTGATCAGCGCTGCGAAGAAGCTCATTTGAATCCAAAATATACTTTTGACAGTTTTATTGTAGGAAGTAATAACAAATTTGCCCAGGCTGCAGCTCTTGCAGTTGCCGAATCTCCGGGAGATACCTACAATCCTCTCTTTATTTACGGAGGTGCAGGTCTGGGAAAAACGCATCTTATGCATTCCATTGCTCATTACATTATTGATAATAATGAAAACAGCAAGGTTCTTTATGTTACAAGTGAAGAATTTACCAACGAGTTGATTGAAACCATCCGTAATGGAAATAATTCCGCAATGTCCAAATTCCGTGAAAAATACAGGAATATTGACGTACTTCTCGTAGATGATATTCAGTTTATTATAGGAAAAGAGTCTACACAGGAGGAATTTTTCCATACTTTTAACAGTCTTCACAGTGCTAAAAAACAGATCATCATTTCTTCAGATAAACCGCCAAAGGATATGGAAATTCTGGAAGAACGTTTCCGTTCCAGATTCGAATGGGGTCTGATCGCAGATATCACTCTGCCGGATTATGAAACAAGAATGGCAATTCTTCATAAAAAAGAAGAACTGGATGGCTATAATATCAGCGAAGAAGTTATAAAGTACATAGCAACAAACATCAAATCCAATATTCGTGAGCTGGAAGGAGCTTTCAACAAAGTAATGGCAAGTTCTAAGCTTGAAAAAAAGGAAGTTACACTTGAACTGGCTGAAAAAGCGCTGAAAGATATCATTTCCCCGGATCAGCAAAAGGTGATCACACCGGAATATATCATTTCTGTAGTAGCAGAACACTTTCATTTAACTGTTGCTGACCTTTGCGGAAATAAAAGAAGCTCAAAAATTGTCATGCCACGACAAATTGCTATGTATTTATGCAGGGATATCATAGATACTTCATTAAAAACTATTGGCAAAAATCTTGGAAACCGGGATCATACTACAGTTATGCACGGAATTGAAAAGATTGAAAAGGAAATTCTGACAAACGATAACATCAAGAATTCCATTGATACTTTGAAAAAGAAGATAAATCCACAGGGTTAAGTACTTTATCCACATAGCTTACCCAGGGTTTTACACTAAGTTATACAGTTTGAAAGTCTTGAGTTTTAAGGCTTTTTCATAGTTTTTCACACAATTCACAGCCCCTAAGACGGCTATTGCGGATTTCTTATATTATTTTTTTTAAAGGCCACTTTCTACCAGAAAAGGAGTTATACACAACATGAAGATCATCTGTTCCAAATCAAATTTATTAAAAAGCGTAAATATTTCTTTGAAAGCTGTTCCTTCTAAAACAACAATGCCTATTCTGGAATGTATTTTGATCGATGCATCTACAAACCAGATTAAATTTACCACAAATGATATGGAACTTGGTATTGAAACCATTGTTGACGGAACTATTTCTGAAAAAGGTATGATAGCATTAGATGCTAAAATTTTTTATGAGATCATCAGACGTCTTCCAGATAATGATGTTACGATTCATACTGACAATAATTATGTTGCTACTATTACCTGCGAAAAAGCAAAATTTACAATTCCGGGAAGATCCGGAGAAGATTTTGCTTATCTCCCTGTAATTGAAAGAGATGAATCACTGACACTTTCTCAGTTTACGTTGAAAGAAATGATTCGTCAGACACTTTTTTCAATTGCAGTTAATGAAAACAACAGACTAATGACTGGAGAACTCTTCGAAATAAAGGATAATTGTCTGAAAATTGTATCTCTGGACGGCCATCGTATATCCATTAGAAAGATGCCGCTTAAGAGAGAATATTCTGACAAAAAGATTGTCGTTCCAGGAAAGACACTTAGTGAAATCAGCAAGATTCTTTCCGGTGAAGTAGATGACCAGGTAAGTATTTACTTCACAAAAAATCACATTCTGTTTGAGTTTGATCAGACTATGGTAGTTTCCAGACTGATAGAAGGAGAATATTTCCGTATCGATCAGATGCTTTCCAGTGATTATGACACAAAACTGACTGTCAATAAAAAAGAATTTCTTGATTGTATTGACCGGGCAACACTTCTTGTCAGAGAGGGAGACAAGAAACCAATTGTTATAGACATCAGAGACAACAAAATGGAATTAAAGATTGATTCCTCCATGGGTTCCATGAATGAGGAGATCGATATTATGAAAGAGGGAAAGGATATCCTCATTGGATTTAATCCGAAATTCTTAATTGATGCTTTGAAAGTTATAGATGATGAAAATATTAACATGTATCTTATGAACCCAAAAGCTCCATGCTTTATCAGAGATGATGATGAGAGCTATACTTATCTGATCCTGCCTGTAAATATCAGCCAGAATCAGTCCAGATAGGAGGAATAAATTTTGGAGATCAGGATAAGAGACGAATTTATCAAGCTTGGTCAGGCTTTGAAACTTGCAGGAGTCGTTGAGGATGGGGTAGAAGCAAAATTTGTTATTCAGGATGGCCTTGTCAAAGTAAATGGTGAAACTGAGGAACGTCGTGGAAGAAAGATTTATGAAGGTGACGTGATTTCTTTTGACGGCAATGAGATCAAAGTAACCAGGTAAATTATGTATATAGAGTCTATACAATTAAAAAATTTCAGAAATTATGAAAGCCTTCAGCTGAATCTGGATAAAGGAACAAATATTTTCTTTGGTGATAATGCTCAGGGAAAAACCAATATTCTGGAGGCTGCATATCTTTGCGGAACCACAAAATCCCATAAGGGGAGCAAAGACAGAGAAGTCATAAGGTTTGGCGAAGAGGAGGCTCATATCCGGATGATGGTAAAAAAAGACGGACTTTCCTATAAGCTGGATATGCATCTCAGAAAAAACAGATCAAAGGGAGCTGCGATCAACGGACTTCCGGTAAAAAAGGCAAGAGAACTGTTTGGAATTGTAAATCTTGTCTTTTTTTCACCGGAAGATCTTAATATCATTAAAAACGGTCCCGGGGAGAGACGAAGATTTATGGATCTGGAGCTGTGCCAGCTGGATCAGATCTATCTGTCAGATCTGGCAGGTTATAACCATATCGTAAATCAGAGAAACAGACTTTTGAAAGATATTTATACAAATCCGGCGCTGAATGATACTATGGACATCTGGGATATGCAGATGGTTCACTATGGACGCAAGATCATAGAAAAGAGAAAAAGTTTTGTAGAAGAACTGAATGAGATCATTCATGAGATTCATAAAAACCTTACAGGAGGAGAGGAGTTTCTGGAGGTTATTTATGATCCAAGTACGGAAGCAGATGACTTTGAAAGTATTCTGCAGAAAAACAGAACCAGAGATGTACGGATGAAAATGACATCTGCCGGTCCTCACAGAGATGATCTTTGTTTCAAAGTCAATGGGATAGATATTCGAAAGTACGGGTCTCAGGGACAGCAGAGAACAGCTGCGTTGTCTTTGAAACTTTCAGAGATCTATCTGGTAAAGAAAAAGATCAAGGATACGCCGGTTCTTCTTCTGGATGACGTACTTTCAGAGTTGGACAGCAGCAGGCAGACCTGCCTTTTGGACAGTATTCATGATATACAGACAATGATCACCTGTACAGGTCTGGATGATTTTGTAAGTAATCAGTTCCACATCAACAAAGTGTTCCGGGTGATAAAAGGACAGGTTTTTGACCCGGTAAATTCTGATATCAGTTACCTTTGACAAGGATAAATGCATATGTTAAACTGTTTTTAATTATGGAAAGTTGGTGAATATATCTTGGATAAAGAAGAATATCGAATAAAGTTAAATCAGATGAATCACTATGTAGACCAGAAAAAATACAAGGAAGCAATGGATGTTGTGGACAGTATTGACTGGAGAAGAGTGAAGAATGTCCATACATTATGTGTTGTTGGTGAAATTTACGCTGCAAATAGGAGATATGAGGAAAGCCGGGAAATATTCCTTCTGGCATATCATCGGGCTCCGATCGGAAAAAATATTCTGTACAGGCTGATTGAAGTTTCACTGAAAATGAAGGATATTCAGGAAGCAGAAGAGTTTTTTGAGGAATTTCAGGAAGTTGCGCCAAATGACAGTAATCAGTACATCCTGAGATATAAGATCAGCAAGGCAGAAAATGCATCTCTGGAAGAACAGATCAGGATACTTGAAGATTATAAAGAAAAAGAATTTACAGAGCGTTGGTCTTATGAACTTGCAAAACTGTATTATCAGAATGGTGAAACAAAAAAATGTCTGGAGCTCTGTAATGATATTATCCTTTGGTTTAATGAAGGACGTTATGTTCTGAAAGCAATGGATCTTAAGAATCGTATGGGGCAGCTTACAGGAGCAGAAAAAGAAAAGTATGAGCAGCAGTTTGTTCCAAATCTTACCAAGGTGGGAGAAATGGAGCAGAATGCAGATGTCCAGTCAGTGCAGGAAGATGTTGCTGACGAAGAGGCTCCGGTGATCGAAAGTGTCCGGATTGATGAGCGTGATGTTAATAATGCAGAAAGTCTTCAGGAAAAGATTTCTAAAAGCATTCGTGACATTTTTAACGGCAGCAAAAAAGAATCAGAGGAAGAGTTTGCTGAAGAAGATCAGGATATCCAGGAAGAAGAGCATCAGGATGAAATGATTAAGGACAAGTCTTCAGAAGCGGAAGAGCAGAATGTTCCTGAGCTTGAGCCAGAGGATGTTTCTGCAGATACAGACGTTTCTGACAGCGAGCCGGCAGAAGAGGAAGAGATTGCCGAGGAGCTGCCGGAAGAAAAGTCAGAAGAAATACCGGATGTGTCCAGGCTGGAAAACGAAGAAGAGCTTTCAGATAGCATTAAAGAACTTAAGAAATTTGAGATTCCGGATTCTATGAAAGACGTTGATCTTGCAGAAAATGTTTATGCAGATATTCCAAAAGCTCCGGATATTATTCTTCCTGATATGGATACAGATGACGAAAAAGCGGAACTCAATGAATTTAATCTTGAAGATATGATCCTTTCTGCTGCAACAGCTCAGGGAATTGAAATTCCAAAGGATACAGTTTCTGAACAGCCAAAGATTCAGGACGATGATGTGCTGGATGAAGATTATATGACAGAAGAAGATCTTCAGAGTGCAGAAGATGAGTTTTTAAACGGTCCGGCAGGAAGAAAGCCAGAGCCGGAATTTGAAGAAGAGGAAATCCGGGGAGAAGACTCCTATGAGGATGATGAGCTGAACGACGACGATTTTTACGAATACAGTGACGATGAAGACGACGACTTCTATGGAGATGAAGCTGAAGACGACGAAGACAGCTTTTATGAAGATGATGAAGAAGAATTCTATGAAGATGAGGATGATGAGCTTGATGAGGAAGAAGAATTTGAGGAGCTTCCTGTTGTAAGCCGTAAGCCTCTTACGGAAAAGAAAGATGCAAAAATAAAAAGACCGGATCCCAATAGAAAAACTGTATTCAGAGAAGAAGAGGAACTGGAACGTTTTGTTGATTCAATCCGTCCACAGGAAGCGATGGATATCATTCCAAGGGAAAAGCAGCTGACAGACAGTGAGAAAAAGCTGTTTACATATTTTGCCAAAGTACCTGGGCTGAGAGAACAGTTGGTAGAGACATTATGTGATGTACAGGACGCTGCATCAGATAAGACTTCCAGAACAGGCAATATTATTGTTATGGGAGGTCGGGAGACAGGAAAAACAAGATTGATTTCAGGTCTGATCCCGGCAATCTGTAAGGAACTGAATCTGGAGGCTGCCAAGGTAGCTTATGTATTTGCAGATCAGATCAATGGAAAAAATATAGCGGCTATTGTTAAGAAAATGGCAGGCGGTTTTCTTGTAATCGAAAATGCAAATCAGCTGAAAAAAGAAACCGTAAATCAGCTGAGTAAGGCAATGGAATTCCGTACAGACGGAATGATAGTGATCATGGAAGATGAAAAGATTGGAATGCGTAAGCTTATGGCCAGATTTCCGAAGTTTGCGTCCAAGTTTACATCAATGATCAATATTCCTGTATTTACAAATGATGAACTTGTAAATTTTGCTATGATCTATACAAGAGAAAGAGGCTATGCCATCGATCAGAAAGCTATGGTTGCTCTTTACAATCTGATCAGTACTAATCAGAAGGATGATGAGCCAATGAATGTTGGAGCTGTAAAAGACATTATCGATAATGCGATTGCCAGATCCACAGGCGGAATCCGTAAGCTGAGCCGAAATATCTCAAAAAAGAGAACAGATGTAGATGGATATGTAGTTCTGTACGAGAAGGATTTTAACTAAAAATAAATAGAGAAAAAGGAAGTAAAGATTATGACCAGACCTTATCTTGGAAATCCCAAATATACCATTGAAGTTCTTCAGAAGTATGGATTCGTTTTTCAGAAAAGGTTTGGTCAAAATTTTTTGATCGATACCCATGTTCTGGAAAAAATCATAAGAGAATCAGAAATTACAAAAGATGATTTTGTACTGGAAATCGGACCAGGTATTGGAACTATGACACAATATCTGGCGGACTCTGCCAGAGAAGTGACTGCAGTAGAGATTGATGATGCATTGATTCCGATACTTCAGGATACCTTAAAAGAGTGGGACAATGTAACAGTGATACATGGTGATATCCTGAAAACAGACATACGTAAGATCGCAGAAGCAAAAAATAATGGAAAAGCAATAAAGGTAGTTGCCAATCTCCCGTATTATATTACAACTCCCA
>Scooby_p1__coassemble_2157_pt1 | contig 6767 bp, 7 predicted proteins | sample Scooby_p1__metabat2_low_PE_039 | metagenome-assembled genome bin Scooby_p1
CATTCCCTGGGGAAGGTTTTGAGAAAAATAAATCTTTCCTCCATGGGCTTTGACAATCTGTTTTACAAGCTTCAGCCCGTTTCCGTGAATGATTTCTCCATTGGAATTCTGGGTAATGGAAATTGCTTCCATATGGTTCAGCTTTTCCATAAGAGATTCATCAGTATCTTGTCCTGTATCAGCAACCATGATCCGGCAGAAATTTTTTTCTGCTGTTACAGATACAAGGATCTGACAGCCTTCCGGATTGTGATGGATGCTGTTTTCAATAAGATTATCAAGCATTCGTGTAAGAAGCGAGTGATCGCCTTCGATCGGTTGTGATGCTATATCTCTGTTGATATCCAGTTCCAGATTGTACTTTGGATCCAGCCCGTTATTTAAAAAATCACTGATGCACTGGCGAACCAGCTCCACAGGATTTATGAGCGTTTTCTTTAGAGGCTGCATGGCATATTCCAGCCTGGAGGCAAGGTTAAGATCGGAGATAAGCCGACGCAGCTTTTCTCCCTGCTTACAAATCATTGCAGCCTGATCCCGGACATCAGATGAAAGGGAAGGATCGTCCTCTATACTGCCTGCATAGCCAAGGATGACGGAAAGAGGCGTTCGTATATCATGGGAAACACCGCCGATCCACTGGGCTCTTGCTGCATCTTTGTTCTGGAGCATTTTTGCTGTGCGGTTTACTTCTGCGCTGATTTCTGCAAGCTCCCCTTTTTCTTCTAATGAAACAGCTTTACCCTTAGCCATGGCGCTGATTCCTGTAAGGATGGGGCGGATGGCTTTTTCTACGTTATGGGTATTTTTCCAGAACAGCAGGAGCATGAAAAGGAGATTGGCAGACAAAATCATAAAAATTCCAAGAACAAAGGAGGAAAGGTAACTGCTGTCCATGGAAAAATTATATTTCTGCATACTGCCTTTCGGATAAGCGGTCACAAATAACCCCAGAGGATGTTCCCATACATATACAGGATATTCCTGCAGATACCATCGGCTGAATTTGGCAATCTCTGAGGCGGTATAGCTTCGGGGAAGGGACTTCGGCATTCCTTCTTCCCACACGACGGTACCGCTGTCATCCAGAAGCATGGCCCAGCAGCGATTTTCAGTCAGAATTTTTTTTACCTGAGGATCAGCGCAGATAATCCCGTTACGTTCTGTTATTCCCTCAGCAAGCCGGGCAACAGGCAGCTCCGGAGCCGAAGAGCTTTTGTAAGAGACAATAAGGACGGTAAGAGCAAGAAGAATATTTATGGATAAAAACAGCAGCAGCAGTCCCATAGTGGACAGAAAATATTTACGAAAAAAACGCTGTATGGAATTCATCGGTTTTCCTCCCTGGTTATGAGCTTGTAGCCCAGTCCTTTGATGGTGATAAGAGAGACAGGGGCAGACGGATTGGATTCGATTTTTTCGCGCAAATGACGGATATGGGTCATCAGAGTAGATTCATAGCCCTGCCAGATCTCTCCGCAGGCAGTCTGGCAGAGAGAACCAATAGTAACGATCCGGCCTGCATTTTCTGCAAGCTTCAGAAATACGGCGTATTCTTTTGCAGTAAGCCGAAAGACTTCTTCTCCTTTTCGTACTTCGGCTTTGTCCAGATCCACCTGGGAAGCTGCCAGTGCGTCAATACGGTTTCCTTCCGGATAGACACGTTTCAGGATTGCGGTAACCCGAAGCATAAGCTCTCTGGGCAAAAATGGCTTTACCAGATAGTCGTCTGCACCTAATTCCAGTCCGGTACAGCGGTCTTCCGGTTCGCCCTTTGCAGTCAGCATTAAAACCGGCATACTGCTGACTTTACGGATTTCTTTTAAAAGCGCAAACCCATCCATTCCCGGCATCATCACATCAAGGACAGCCATAGCCGGCATTTTGACAGAAAGAATTTTCAGAGCCGCTTCAGCGGAGGCGGCAGTCATGATCTGGGTAAATCCTGCCCGTTCAAAAATTTTGCGTATCATGATCAGAAGCTCCTGTTCATCATCCACAATGAGGATTGGTTTTTCATACATAGCAGTTCCTCCTGATTTTAGAATTTCTAAAAAAGCTTCTTATATTATACATCTGCCATCAGTTTCTGCATAGTATTCCCTGTTGAATCTCAAGGTAAACTCAAGGCAGTCTCCATAAAAGCTCAAGGAAAGTGAGTTAAGATGATATTAAAAATAAAGGAGGCTGTTTTCATGAATGATCTGATAATTGAAACAAAAAAACTGACAAAAATTTACGGGAACCAGAAGAGTGTTTCCGAACTGAGTCTTCATGTACGCCGGGGGCGTATCTACGGGCTTTTGGGAAGAAACGGCGCGGGAAAAACAACGACAATGAAAATGCTTCTTGGACTGACAAAACCTACTTCAGGAAAAATCCGTATCTTTGGGGAAGCGTTTCCCGACAACGAAAAAAAGGTTCTTCCTCTGGTGGGCAGCCTGATTGAAGCCCCGGGCTTTTATCCGAATCTGACAGGAACAGAGAATCTGAAGATTTTTGCAGAGCTTCGCAGGATCAGAGATCCAAAAGCAATTCAGAAGGCTCTGGAGCTTGTGGGACTGCCATACAGGGATAAGAAGCTTTATTCCCAGTATTCTCTTGGTATGAAACAGAGGCTGTCTATTGCTCTGGCAGTGATGCATGATCCGGAGCTTCTGATTCTGGATGAACCGATTAACGGTCTGGATCCTATTGGCATTGCGGAGATCCGTTCTTTTATCCGTGAGCTTTGCGACGTACAGGGCAAAACGGTTCTAATTTCCAGCCATATTCTTTCGGAAATAGCGCTTCTGGCGGACGATATTGGAATTATTGACCATGGAGTGCTTCTGGAAGAAGAAAGCCTGAAGGAGCTGGAGGAAAAGAACAGGAAGTATGTCTGGTTTGTCCTGTCCGATGCAAAAAGAGCATCCGGACTTCTCTATCAAAATTTCGGAACAGAGAAGTTTCAGATAGAGGATAGCCACAGGCTGCGGCTGTTTGATACCTCCCTTCCGGTGGAGCATATCAATCGCTGTTTTGTAGAAAATGGAATTGAGATCAGAGACGTTCATATGTGTGAAGATACTCTGGAGGATTACTTCAAAAAAGTTACCGGAGGTGTTGGAATTGCTTAGACTGCTCAGATGTGAATTATGGAAATTAAAGAGAAAACGGTTTGTTCAGCTTGTGATTGCGGCGGCATTTTTGTTTCCGGTTCTGCTGACGTTCTTTTTTATGAACTGGGATCCGATTTGGGAAAAGTGCAGCACTCAGGCGGAGGTATTTGACATGATGTGGCAGTCGGTGCTGGGATATGGAATCCAGCTTTTCATGCCCTGTATTCTTGGAATCGTTGCAGCGCTTCTGTTTTTTATGGAACGTGACAATGATACGTTCAAAAGCCTGAAAACCATCCCAATATCAAGTACAAAGCTGGTACTTGCAAAAGTGATACTGTTGTTTCTTTTCAGTGTTGTATTCTGTGCAGCGTCTACAATTGCTTCTGTGTTTTGCGGAGGGATCGTCTTTGAGGTACAGGGGATTGGATATAAGCTGTGGATGTCGGTAAAAATAGGAATTTATATTACGTCAGGGACTCTGCCTCTGGTGGCAGTAATTGTTTTTTGCAGCAAATCTTATATTTTTTCGATCTTTTTGTGTGTCTTTTACAGCGTTCTTAATGAGGCGGGAGCTTTTGTAATGGGAGCGCTTCCAAAGGCTGTGGTATATCTGATGCCGGTTCCTCTTACAACCTTATGGAGCGCAGACGACATGCAGAAGCATATGGCGGTCAGTGATCCGAAGGATCTGGAGTCTCTTAGAGCGCTGATTCCTGCTGAAGCTGAAGTGGCTGTAATTCTTTTTACAGTTGCTTTTATTTCTGTGATTTTTATGGTAAAGCTTTATCAGAGGAGGGGAGAATAATATGATACGTCTGATCAAAACAGAGCTTATGAAAATGAAGCGCTATCACATTCTCTGGGCAGGGGTGGCGCTGATGCTTTTAACGGTAATGCTGACGTTGTTTACTACCCTGGCGGAAGACGGAACAGTCTGGACATACAGCTTTTTTTCGGAACAGGTGATCAAAAATAATATGCTTATGATTTTTCCCATGTGTATTACTTTAATTACAGGGTATATCATTAACTGTGAAATAAAAAACGATACCCTGAAAAGTCTTCTCACGGTTCCGGTGTCTTTTCGTGCCATCCTGACGGCAAAACTGGTTGTTGCCGGACTTTTTTCTGCGGCGCTTGGCATTGTCTGTGCTGTATTTACAGCTGCCGGATGTTTGGCCGCAGGGATTCCCGGATTTGCCGTGGACGGGGCGATTCTTTCTCTTTACCAGCAGGTTGTGGTAAATCTGTTCCTTTATATCTCTGTACTGCCAATCATTATTGCAACCAGCCGGTCCAGGAACGGATTCCTTGGAGGAGTGGCAGTGGCGTTCGTCTATGGATATGCCGGACTGTTTGTGGCAGGGAGCAGCAGGCTTTCCCAGATTTACCCGATTACTGCCAGTCTTGGAATGGCTGGCTATCGAAGCTACGAGGCATACTGGAATCTGCCTGTGTGCTGCGCCACTATGGCGGCGGTACTGACGGTATCCGCAGGAATGATTTTGTGCATGAAGGACAGAGGAATACAGGAGGCAGGAAAAGACAGAAAGAAATCGCATGTAAAAAATGCCCATAATATGATATGATAGTAAATAAACTGGTGACAGAGATAGGGAACTGGTTTAGGATGAAAAAAGCTTATTTTAACTGGAGTAGTGGAAAGGCCTCTTTCCTTGCTCTGTATTATTCAATGAAATCAAAAAGGAATTTCTGATAAGCTGTGTTTGACAGACCGATGCCGGCTTATGTAAAAGGGGACAGGCTGTCCTTAGCTATAGACGCGGGATATTCGTCGCTTCATGTGAAAGATTTTTATGAAGCAATAGAGGCTGCTGATTTCAGGAAACCGGATTTTACGGCTATCACTCACTGGCATTACGATCATACTTTTGGTATGCATGCCATAAAGGGGGTAAGCATAGCCCATAAAAAAACAAATGAATTTCTGAGAAGCCAACAGGAAAAAGCAGAGGATCCAAGTTATATTGAAATACTGAAAAATGAAGATGAGCATTTCAGAAAAGAATACTGCGGGCAGAAGGAATTAAATATTGTACTTTCGGATTTTGAATTTTCAGATGAAATAACTTTGAATCTGGGAAATGTAACTGCCCGGATCTTTCATACTGTTTCACCACATTCAGAAGACACGGCCTGTATCTATATACCAGAAGAAAAGCTGGCTTCTCTGATCCGGACAATCGATTCCACAGACTGCGAATACTGCGTACTTAGCCATTGTGAACCGCTGAAAAAGGAGCATTTGCTTGAATATCTGAAAAATATGACTTCATATACTTATGTTACTTTACGGGAAAGACCGGAATTAAAGGAAAAGGCGGCTGCATGGTTTCACAGTAAATGGAATGTACCGGAAGATGCTTATCTTGCATGTATGGATATGTATCTTGCTCATAAAACAGAGTATGGGTGGTATCTCTGTCTGGATCAGGAGGAGATCGCAGGACGTCTTCTGGAGCTTGCAGTAGATGATCTGAGAATAAAAGGCATAACGCCCGTTTATTTGATTACGGATCATCAGGGTTTCTATGAACGATATGGATGGGAATTTTTATGTATGGTTCAGGGAGATGACGAACCTGATATGACAAGAATGTATATCCATAAATAGAAGCTGGGCTTTGGGTAAAGATAAATTGCTGTCCATAAAATGGAAAAGATAAGGAGCAGGCATAATGAATGAGGACTGTCAGAGCAGTAAATAACCGCCAACTACTGAACAAAAAAGTTGGCGGTTGTATTGTTAGGGCAAGGCCCTGTTTTCGAAGTGGAGTTTTTTGTTGATCCAAAAAACGGAACAAAGAAAACCAATAAACCACCGGCTATGCCGGTGTGTTCCCAGATAGCTTTAGCTTTAAGTAAAAAACCTCCTGTTGTATAATAAGTGTAGGTTCGCCAACCGCACAAAATTATACAAAGGAGGTTATCCGAATGGATAAAAATAGTTTAGCACATACAAGGTGGGAATGTAAGTACCATATTGTATTTGCACCAAAATATAGAAGAAAAATTATTTATAAACAGATACGAGCAGATATCGGACATATCTTAAGTGAACTATGTAAGAGAAAAGGGATTGGAATAATAGAAGCAGAAGCATGCCCGGATCATATACATATGTTTGTAAGAATACCGCCGAAATATAGTGTATCTGAAATAATGGGATATTTAAAAGGAAAAAGTTCGCTAATGATATTCGAGAGACATGCCGACTTGAAGTACAAATATGGAAATCGACATTTTTGGTGTCGAGGTTATTATGTAGATACAGTAGGTAAGAATGCAAAGAAAATTGAGGAGTATATAAGAAACCAATTACAAGAAGATTGGGAATACGATCAAATGTCACTAAAAGAATATATAGACCCGTTCACGGGTGAGCCGGTAAAAAAGGGCAAGTAAAAGAGGCTCTTTAGAGCCAAGCCTGTGACCGCAGTGCGGAAGGCGGACTATTCAGAGCCTCTTTAGAGGCAAGCAGGAACAGCGGCTTATAGCCGCAGAGCAAACCACCGGCTAAGCCGGTGGTCGTGATTATTTACTGTATTTCCTCTGATCATATCAGCATCCTCATCTTCTCGCTTCCATGTTCAACTTCTGGTTTACCACATCTAAGATTATACAAATGATCCGATACACAAC
>Scooby_p1__coassemble_2481_pt1 | contig 6035 bp, 9 predicted proteins | sample Scooby_p1__metabat2_low_PE_039 | metagenome-assembled genome bin Scooby_p1
ACGCAGAGATGCTACCAAGCCCAGGGCAATTGAGATTCTTGACGACCAGTTTAATCTTGTGCGCCGGGAAGTTGTCAATGTTCCGCTGGTGGGAACTGTTGCAGCAGGACAGCCGATCCTTGCAGTAGAAAATGTTGAAGGGTATTTCCCGATCCCATCAGAGTTTATGCCTAACGCACAGAGTTTTATGCTGAAGGTAAAAGGTGACAGTATGATCAATGCCGGAATATTTGATGGAGATCAGGTACTTGTGAAACAGCAGTCTTCCGCCGAAAACGGCGATATGGTTGTAGCATTGGTAGAAGATGCTGCAACGGTCAAAACCTTTTATAAAGAAGACGGCTACTATCGCCTGCAGCCGGAAAACGATGACATGGATCCAATCCTGGTTCACGGAAATCTCCAGATCCTTGGCAAAGTCTTTGGTGTATTCCGTTTTTATCACTAATCTGCAAAACCCCGCAGTCTGCATAATGCATAAACTGCGGGGTTTCATTTCGCTATTTTAGTTTACATAATTTTGTTATTGTAAATTAAAAACTGTGTTTATTCTTCTGATCCAGCCAAAAATTCATCCATTTCCAGAATTTTTCCATCTCGCCATATTCTCTCCAGATCATAGAACAGACGGTTCTCTTCGTCAAAGACATGGATGATCATATCGCCATAGTCCATAAGGATCCAGTTTGAACTTTTTGTTCCCTCGATCTGTTTTGGCTCGTATCCGGCCTTTGAAAGCTGTTCGTCTACATTATCTACCATTGCCTGCACCTGATTGGAATTACTTCCGCTTGCAATAATAAAATAATCTGCCAGAACAGAAACCTCATGTATATCTATTACTTTTACATCAATGGCTTTTTTCTCGTCCAGCGCTTTTAAAGCAAGAACCGCCATTTCTTTTTCCATATTCATGAATGAACGCCCCTTTCCATATGTAAGTCCTTATAGTAAATAAACGCATCCTTTGTAGTAAGATCAATATCCTTGGGGTCTTCCTCTAAATATGCCAGAGTATCCTTCAGGATCTCATACATACATTCATCCAGATCCCTGAATGCCAAAGCCCGGATCTTATCAAGATGCTGTGCTTTGTATCTTCCAGGCTCAATATAATCCGCAATATAAACAATCTTTTCCAGAAGGCTCATTTCCGGTTTTCCGGTTGTATGGAACCGGATAGAGGAAAGGATATCTTCATTCTTGATTCCGTATTTTTCTTTTGCAATAAAAGCCCCAAGCTTTGCATGAAGGAGAAACGGATGCTCTTTTTCAAATTCCGTCACTGAAATACAGTTATTTTCACATAATTTCAATTTCTTCTTGTTAGGAATACATTTTGCGCAGTCATGAAGAAGACCTGCTGCCTGTGCATCCTTCATATCATAGCCATGAGCCATTGCCAGGGCCGCGCAGGTATACATGACACCCAATGTATGCTGAAAACGATCCTCATCCAGATATTTCTGAAGCTTTTTCTGCATTTTTTCAAAATCGTACTCTGCCATTTTATCCGATGTCTCCTTCTGATGTAAGATAAATATTGTTTTCCCGGATATAGGAAACAACCGGATCCGGAACATAATACCGAAGGCTTTTGCCCTCATGAAGCCACTGGCGGATCAATCTGCTGGAAATGTCAATATTCAAAGTATCCAGCCGGATAAAACATCCGTGATACTGCTGCGAAAGAAACGTCATCTGCTGATCCAGACTCTTTGCAGGAACATGATCTCTGGCCGCCACCACAATGGTACATGCTCCGCAGATCCGTTCCGGCTTTTTCCATGTGGCAAAATCATAAAGAGAATCTGCTCCGATGATAAAATAATAATCTGTATCCGGATTCTCCTCTTTCAGCCGTTCCAGTGTCCGGTAGGTATAAGTATACCCGTCTTCATTCATTTCTATCAGAGAAAGCTCAAAATGAGGATTTCCTGCAATCGCTTTTTTCACCATAGAAACCCTCTGCTCATTGCTGGCCTGACCCTTCCGGTTCCTTTTGTGCGGCGGATTTCCGCTGGGCATAAACCACACACGGTCAAGACCAAGCTGTTCATAGGCTTTTTCGCCAAGGATCAGATGTCCTACATGGATGGGATCAAAGGTTCCTCCCATGATCCCTATTTTTTTACGGTCCGCTCCCATACCAGCACCTCTCTGATATCATTTAAGGAAGAATGATTTTCTTTTTGTCTTTTTTTCCTTCTCTGTAAAGAACGATCTTTCTTCCGATCACCTGCACTACCTGAGCGTGTGTTCTCTCAGCCAGAAGCTCTGCCATCTGACGGGTATCGTCCAGACAGTTCTGAAGAACATTGATCTTGATCAGCTCTCTTGCTGCAAGAGCCTCATCTACAGATGCAGTATTTTCCGGGGTGACTCCTCCCTTTCCAAGCTGAAGGATCGGTTCCATTTTCATCGCCAAGCTTTTCAGATAAGCTCTCTGTTTACTTGTCATAATTATGACCAGCCTTTCTAAAATTACACTTATTTATAATAATCAAAGTCAAAACCATACATACGGACTGTATCGCCCTCCTGGATACCTGCATTTTCCAGTTCGTCCAGAATGCCTCCGTCTTTCAGGAAGCGCTGGAAAAAGGCAAAGCCCTTCTCAGAATCCAGATTGGTGTATCCAAGCATTTTCTCGATCTTTGGTCCTTCCACCACAAATATATGAGGATCATTCTCCGCCTTTGTGATGGTATAAGGAAGGTTTTCTGTGATCAGAACATCCTCCGGGAAGAATTCCTGTTCAAATACAACACGCTCTGCCGGACACTTGTTCAGAAGCTCTTTTACACCAAAAAGAAGCTCCCTGATTCCCTGGCCTGTAGCAGCAGAGATCGGGTATACCTGAATACCTTTTGGCTCAAATTCCGCTTTCAGAAGAGCTACCGGATCCTCTTCACCGTAAATACAGTCAATCTTGTTTGCCGCGATCAGCTGAGGTCTGGCTGCAATCTCCGGATTATATGCTTCAAGCTCCTTATTGATCTTATAGATATCATCAATAGGATCACGGCCTTCTGTAGATGCTGCATCTACAATGTGCACCAGAACCCTGGTACGCTCAATATGACGAAGGAATTCGTGTCCCAGACCCACACCCTCAGAAGCTCCCTCAATAAGCCCCGGAATATCTGCAATGACAAAACCACCGTTCTCTGTATCTACAACACCAAGATTCGGGCTCAGTGTAGTAAAATGATAGTTGGCGATCTTTGGCTGTGCATTAGTGACTCTGGAAAGGAATGTGGACTTTCCTACATTAGGGAATCCTACCAGTCCTACGTCTGCGATCACCTTCAGCTCCAGAAGCACTTCCAGCTCCTGAGCCGGCTGACCTGGCTGGGCATACTTGGGTACCTGCATAGTAGCAGTTGCATAATGCTGGTTGCCCTTTCCGCCTCTTCCACCTTTTAAAACAATCTGTCTGCGATTTTCTCCGGACATATCTGCAATGACTTTCCGTGACTCCGCATCCATAATAACGGTTCCCTCCGGAACCTTCAGGACGATATCCTTACCATCTGCTCCATGGCAGCGTCTCTTGCCGCCTTCTTCGCCGTCCTGTGCTTTATATTTTCTTTTATGCCTGTAATCTCCCAGAGTATTCTGTCCTTCGTCAACCTCAAAGATAACGTCGCCGCCTCTTCCGCCGTCCCCGCCATCCGGACCGCCGTTTGGTACGTACAGCTCTCTGCGGAAGCTTACATGGCCGTCTCCGCCCTTACCTGAACGGATCATGATTTTTGCTCTGTCTGCAAACATAAATCGCTCCTTATACTGTAAACAAAAGGCTCCAAACCTGAACGATTTGAAGCCTTACGCTGAACTGATTATTCTGCCTCTACCGGTACGATAGAAACCTGTTTCTTATCGCGTCCTTTTCTGGTGAATCTTACAACACCATCTTTCAGTGCAAATAAAGTATAATCTTTTCCACAGCCTACGTTTTCACCTGGGTGAATCTTAGTTCCGCGCTGTCTGTAAAGAATATTTCCAGCTTTTACAAACTGTCCGTCTGCTCTTTTCGCACCTAATCTCTTGGACTCGGAATCTCTACCGTTTTTTGTAGAACCAACTCCTTTTTTATGAGCGAAAATCTGAAGGTTCATATTTAACATGTCCTACACCTCCTCGAATATGAACTTTCAGATACTTTTTCGAATAACTATTCTCAATTTCTGTCAGTCCGAGAACAAGGGAATCCATCAGGAGTGTTCCTCCCTCTGTCACAGGTTCGATGAAAGAAAAAGATACATAACCGTCATTTTCTTCTACGGATATCCTGTCATGGGTGAGTGTTTCAAGAGAATTGACTGTGTTGATCACCAGAACAGAAACTGCAGCGCATATAATATCCTGCCCTTCCTCTGCATAACCGGCATGTCCTCTTGAAGTAAACTCTGTATAGGAATTGTTCTTCTTCGTGACTGTCACTGTAATCATACAAACACCAGATTAAGCGTTGATCTTTTCGATTTTAACTTTTGTAAACTGCTGTCTGTGACCGTTTTTCTTGTGATATCCAGTTTTTCTTTTGTATTTGTAAACGATAACTTTTTTAGCTTTACCATTTTCAACTACAGAAGCGGTAACACTGGCATTCTTCACATCTTCTCCAACTTTTAAACCGTCGTTGCTTACAGCAATAACATTGTCAAAAGTTACGGTTTCACCAGCTTCAACACCGAGTTTCTCAACTCTGATTACGTCGCCTTCAGCAACTTTGTACTGTTTACCACCTGTTGCAATAATTGCGTACATCTGTGGCACCTCCTGTAAAATTTACTCGCCAAATATGGTGGACGATGCAAAAGCCTCGTCGCTTCAACCTCTTTGTGCGGCATACTGTTGTATGATAACACGCTTATTTCCATTCGTCAAGAGATGTAATGAAATTTTTTCATTTTTTTAAGCAGCAGGTTTATTTTCTTTTCTGAAGGCGTTTCCGCTGCATTCCCTTATCATCTCTTTTAGCCATAAAAAGCCCTATAATAACATCTGCCACTCCTATTAAAGAAATAAGACTTCCAACCACTATATAGACCAGGTAATCTCTTTTTTGCATCTCCATCACACGAAAACCAGCTGCCAGGAAAACAGAAAAAATTGTCATAACGATTATAATTATGCTGCCTTTCTTTCCCCTGACATCTTTTGTCCATTTATATCCTGCTCCGACCAGTTCTCCGCACAGCCAGGAAAAATAAATTGCAGCAAGACCCAGGAATCCATGTGCTGCAGCCAAAATAAAAGCTCCAAGAACACTCCCGCACAATGCCCCGACCCATCCCGGCAGGCGTCTCTGCATCCGCCTTTGTTCTGTGTCTGGTTCTTCTATTTCTTCATACAGTTTTTCAATTTCTTCCAGGGATTCGTCTCCATGGATCTCCATCATCGCCTCAATAAATTCCTCTTTTGACATAGGATGCTGGCGGTCCCATTCAATCTGCCGGTTTACTTCCCGTTCCATGGCAGCCGCACAATGTTCATGAGTATAAAGACAGGATTTCCGGCCATATATCTTAAATAAAGACCAGACACCCTGACCATACATGGGAAGTCCGCATTTTGGACAAATATCTGCATCCGGAATCTCATATCCATCCAGAACAGAGAGAACATCAAAAAAGCAATTTCGAAACTGCTTCATGGTTCCTGGATTATCAAGAAATCTCGCTTCCAGAACACCCTCTATAAATCTGATATAAACAACTCTTCTGTAATTCCCTTCCAGGTCCATAAGCTCTATTTCCATTTTATTACAGAGCTCTTCTTCAAATTTTGCTGAAATGCTGAAGGTTTTGTAGCCATTCCCCTCCCACATACTGACTGCATATCTCTCATAAATACCGCAGACCACGCCGCTCTGTACTTCCAGCCCCAGTTCCCGGGCAAATTTTCTCAGACCATAGAATACCATTCACTTTTCCCTCCTGATCTTATTTTCTTTTGTAAAGACGTTTACAATAATAAAGAATCCAAAAATCCCCAGAACAATAGACATTATCGTCATGGTGACG
>Scooby_p1__coassemble_5457_pt1 | contig 3293 bp, 4 predicted proteins | sample Scooby_p1__metabat2_low_PE_039 | metagenome-assembled genome bin Scooby_p1
AAACCTGATTTATAGTAAAACTACCGAAAGGAAACAGGATTGGTAATAGAAGCATTTGTATTATATAAAGAATGAAAGGAATATTGTGAAATGATCAGAAAGTACAGGTATGGTACGCCTTTTGATACAGAGGCACTGACGGAAAAAATCGGGACGGCAGAGGGCGGTTTCCCTTATGGTAAAATCAGTCTGGAAAATGGATTTGCTTTTACCTATATCATGGATGAAGAGGATATTGTTTATGGTCTTGGAGAATCCAACCGTGGAATCAACAAGAGAGGCTACTGTTATATCAGCAACTGTACAGATGATCCGGAGCATACAGAAGACAAACGATCCCTGTATGGGGCGCACAATTTCATTATTGTAAGCGGAAAAACAACGTTTGGACTGTTTTTTGATTATCCGGGAAAGCTGACGTTTGATATCGGCTATACCAGAATGGATACAATGAAAATTTTCTGTGAAAATGCAGATCTGGATATTTATGTAATTGAGGGAGAAACTGCACACGACATTGTGAAACAGTTTCGCCATGTGATCGGACACAGCTATATCCCGCCAAAGTTTGCTTTTGGCTTTGGACAGAGCCGTTGGGGATACACGACAAAAGAAGATTTCCGCAAAGTTGCAAAAGGATACCGTGAGAATCATATTCCTATCGATATGATCTATATGGATATTGATTATATGCAGGATTTCAAGGATTTTACAGTAAATGAAAAAAATTTCCCGGATTTTCAGGGCTTTGTTCAGGAAATGAAGGATCAGGAAATCCGTATGATCCCCATTATTGATGCCGGAGTCAAGGTAGAACCTGGATATGAAGTTTATGAAGAAGGCGTCAAAAACGACTACTTCTGCAAAAGGGAAGACGGAAGTGATTTTGTGGCGGCAGTATGGCCCGGTGATACACATTTTCCGGATGTATTGAACAAAGATGCCAGGAAATGGTTTGGCAACAAATATCGTTTCCTTACAGATCAGGGAATCGAAGGCTTTTGGAATGACATGAACGAGCCTGCAATTTTTTATTCTGCAGAAGGACTGGCGGAGGCAAAGAATCTTGCGGCAGAATTTGCAGAAGATACCGAGGGCAGAGTCCATGCATGGACCATGCAGGCAAAAATGAAAGATCTTGCAAATAATCCGGAGGATTACAGAAGGTTTTATCATAATGTGGACGGCAGAAAGATCCGTCATGACAGGGTACATAATCTTTTTGGATTTAATATGACAAGAGCAGCTGGAGAGGCATTTGAACGAATTGATCCGGACAGACGTTTTCTGATGTTTTCCAGATCCTCCTATATTGGAATGCACCGCTATGGCGGGATCTGGACAGGAGACAACAAATCCTGGTGGTCACATATTCTCCTTAATCTGAAAATGCTGCCGTCTCTCAATATGTGTGGATTCCTGTATACAGGCGCGGATCTTGGAGGATTTGGAGCGGATACCACCAGAGATCTTCTGCTCCGTTTCCTGGCGCTTGGCGTCTTTACCCCATTGATGCGCGATCATGCAGCTGTGGGAACAAGAGAACAGGAGTGCTATCAGTTTGAAAACATAGAAGATTTCCGTCATGTGATCGGAGTGAGGTATCGTCTTATTCCTTATCTGTACAGCGAATATATGAAAGCGGCGCTGAATGATGATATGTACTTCAGGCCAATGGGATTTGTCTATCCGGATGATAAAATGGCAGTTCGTGTGGAAGATCAGCTGATACTTGGGAATGAGATTATGATCGCGCCGGTTTATGAACAGAATGCAAGGGGACGTTATGTTTACCTGCCGGAAGAGATGAAATTTGTTAAATTTCTGCCGGATGGAACTATTTCAGAAGAAATTCTTGAAAAAGGAGTCCATTATGTGGAGGTGGCTCTGAACGAAGTACCGCTTTTTGTCCGCAGTGGAAAATGCATTCCGATCGCAGAAGCAGCAGAATGTGTAAAAGAGATTGATACAGAGCATCTGCAGCTGATCGGATATGAGGAAAGCAGTTATACTTTATATGAAGATGACGGAATCCATAAAGAGTATGATAAAAAAGAGAATTACAGGGTGCTGAAGAGTTAAATACAGAGTCAAAGGTTTCAGGCAGTTAGTCTATGAAAATAGGCTGGCTGCTTTTCATTTTTGGGAAAAGCTATTATAATATACAGAGACAGACGACAGATGTAATGGAGGTAAATATGCTGGCTTATACATATGTTGAAAAAGGTAAATTTGAACTCAGGGATTGGATCGGATCCCGGATGAAGTGACAGACGAGCAGGCTCTTTTTGTGGGAGATATTCTGGCAACCGGGTTCTGGGCTGCGCGGATTTCCGAGATTAAAGAGGAGGATACAGTTCTTCTTCTGGGCGCAGGTCCTACGGGAATCTGTACTCTGCTTTGTGTTATGCTTAAAAACCCTAAAAGGATCATCGTATGCGAAAAGGACCCGAAACGCCGTGAATTTGTAAAGGAGCATTATCCGCAGGTGCTTCTTGTGGAGCCGGAAGATGTACAGAATTTTGTGAAAGAACACAGTGAACATGGTGGTGCCGATGTGGTCATAGAAGCGGCAGGAGCAAAGGATACATTCCGTATGGCGTGGGAATGCGCGAGACCGAATGCTGTCGCTGTATGATGAAGCGCAGATCCTTCCTCTTCCGGATATGTACGGGAAGAATCTGATTTTTAAGACAGGCGGAGTAGATGGATGCGATTGTGAGGAAATCCTTCGGCTGATTCAGGAGGGAAAAATCGATACCACACCTCTTATTACGCATAAATATCCTCTTGCACAGATTGAAGAAGCATATAAGCTTTTTGAAAACAGAGAAGATCACGTTATAAAAGTAGCGATTGTGTAAAAAAGTAAACCGCCTTTCCGGTAAGTTCCGGAAAGGCGGTTTTTGTGTGCGCCTTGCGGCGCACGTCGCTAATGGGTGAAAGTCCCTAATCTGCCCTAGTAGTGGGAAGGATACAGCCAAGACCAAGGGTGTCGTGGGTGACTGCGAATCTGAAGGAAGGTGGAGGCAAATCTCTGGTCTGACGAACAGAAATCACATGAGGCTATAGTTAAGGATAAGGTTGCACAACAAACTAAAGTCCAATAACTACTCGGAATTAACTATAGTATATGTGGCAGATATATGGAGAGAAAGTGACGTGTGGTACCAAGGGAGGTCTCGTCAGCGGATGGAAACAGAGTATGAAATCCGTCAGTAACAACGAATGGCGAGAAGTCAGCAGAAGCCATAGTAAACCGATGGTTGCAAACATCGGCGAAGGGCTGAACT
>Scooby_p1__coassemble_6156_pt1 | contig 3016 bp, 2 predicted proteins | sample Scooby_p1__metabat2_low_PE_039 | metagenome-assembled genome bin Scooby_p1
GTAGGAATCCGCGTAGTAGGGGATGTAAACGAAGAAGGGCTTCATCCTACCGATAAATGCAGAGGTGAAAAGAAAGCGATTTCGGAACTTTTACGTAATATGAAACGTCTTGGTTATCATGGAAATAAAGTACTGATCGATCATTGTTATAATGAAAATGGAGCTGAACAGCTTAAAAATCTAATACGAAAAGAATACCCTCAGGCAGAGATCTCTATTGACAAAACCCGTGGACTTTGCAGCTTTTATGCGGAAAAGGGCGGGATTATGGTAGGATTTGAGCGATAAGAGCCTTCAAAACCCACAGTATTTTTGGTAAAAATATACAAAACCATTGATTTTCCATCAGGTAACCTGTATTATATTTTACGGTCATAAAATATTTTTATCCAAAAGAATACGGAGGAAAAAAGATATGAACAATACCGTAAACGAAAACCTTCTCAGACTCTGGTATACCAGCCCTGCATCTGACTGGCAGACAGAAGCGCTGGCTGTTGGAAATGGCTACATGGGAGGACTGATCTTTGGCGGGATAACAACTGACCGTATCCATATCAATGAAAAACTGTATGGAACGGAGGGCCATCCAAAGAAACAGATTATAAATATGGAAACACTAATCCCACAAATACTTCAAAAGATTTGGACATGATCAAAAAAGATCTGGATAACATCCGTAAGAAGCTGGATGATAAATCTGAGCATGTCTTTGGTTTTGACGGAAATTCTTACCAGGCCTGCGGCACAGATACAAAGGGAGAGGCTATGGACTGGCTGAACAAACTTATGGGAGATCTGACCGGTTATGATGAACCTCAGGATTTTGCAGATATTTTTATTTCCGGCAATATTACAGATGAATCAGAAGTCAGCAGCTATGTCCGTGATCTGGATCTTCGCACTGGTCTGGCATCTGTCAGTTATAACTGGAAAGGTGTCCATTATACCAGAGAATATTTCAACAGTTATCCTGACAATGTGCTGGCCGTACATCTCAGCGCCGATCAGAAAGGCTGTCTCTCTTTTTCAGTATGTCTGAAGGACTGCACCCATGGTACTTCTCTTTTGAATCACACCGAAGCAGATACCATCATTCTGAAAAACACGCTGAAAAGTAATGGAATGAAAACAGAAGCTCAGCTGAAGGTCATTCCGGAAGGCGGAGAAATGACTGCAGAAACAGATTATATCCGTGTATCCCATGCGGATTCTGTTACCCTTATTTTTGCCTGCAGTACAGATTATAAGATGGAGCTTCCTGCTTTCCGTGGAGAGGATCCTCATGAAGCAATAAGCCAGCGTATCCAGCGGGCTGCTGCCAAGGGTTACTCTTCATTAAAATCTGATCATGTAAAAGATCACTCTGAACTTTTCTCCCGCATGGAGCTTGGATTTAATGAGGATGTCCCACAAATCCCTACGGATGAACTTCTTCAGAAATACCGAAATATGATCGAGAACAACGGAGGGGAACTTCCAACGGAAAAAGAGCAGAGAGCCATTGAAGTTATCTGTTATCAGTTTGGACGGTATCTGACCATTGCAGGATCCAGAAAAGGCGCACTTCCTACGAATCTTCAGGGTGTATGGGGCGAAGAGCACTTTAAATGGGGCGGTGACTATCACTTTAATATTAATATACAGATGAATTACTGGCCTACTATGGCAAGTAATCTGGGTGAATGTCTGCTTCCTTATCAGGATTACCTGGATGTGCTCCGGGAGGCCGGACGTACAGCTGCTGCTTCCGCCTTTGGCATTAAAAGTGAAGATGGAGAAGAAAACGGATGGCTGGTAGGCTGCTTCAGTACGCCATATATGTTTGTAACAATGGGACAGAAAAACAATGCCGCCGGATGGAATCCGGTGGGCTCTGCATGGGCTCTTTTGAATTCCTATGAGTATTATCTGTATACAGGTGATCTTGAATTTTTGAAAAATCTTTATCCTTCTCTTCGTGAAGTTGCTAATTTCTGGGATAAAGCGCTTTACTGGAGTGAGTATCAGAAGAGATATGTTTCTGCACCTTCTTATTCACCGGAAAACGGCCCGATAGCCAATGGTGCTGCCTATGACCAGCAGTTTATCTGGCAGCATTTTGAAAACACCATTCAGGCGGCAGAAATCCTTGGTGTGGATCAGGAGCTTATCCCTCAATGGAAAGAAAAGCAATCCAAACTGGATCCGGTACTTGTAGGTAAAGATGGTCAGGTGAAAGAGTGGTTTGAGGAAACCCACATTGGAAAGGCACAGGCAGGAGAGCTTGAAGAAACCGATATCCCTCAGTGGAGACAGAGTCTGGGAGCCGAATGCAATGGAGAACAGCCTCCTCATCGCCACCTTTCTCACCTGATGGCGTTATATCCATGCAATATGATCAGCAAAGATGCGCCGGAATTTATGGACGCAGCCATGGTCTCTCTTAAGGAAAGAGGACTGGATGCAACAGGATGGTCCAAAGCTCATAAACTAAACCTCTGGGCACGTACAGGTCATGCTGAAGAAGCTTTTCAGCTTGTCCGGTCTGCTGTAGGAGGCGGAAATTCCGGATTCCTGACCAACCTTTTCTCTTCCCACGGAGGCGGAGAAAACTATAAAGAATACCCGATCTTCCAGATTGACGGAAACTTTGGCTATACAGCCGGGGTAAATGAAATGCTGCTGCAGAGCCAGCTGGGCTACATTCAGTTCCTTCCGGCACTTCCAAAAGAATGGGAAAACGGTTATGTAAAAGGAATCGTTGCACGTGGCAATTTTGTCACTGATATGGAGTGGACCAGTGGGTTGGCAGACTCCTTTACCATTACTTCACAGAATGGCGGAAGATTCATAGGAGAATATAAAGACCTGGCATCCTATAAAGTAACTGACTCTCTGGGAAATTCAATCCCTGTTGAGATCTGCAGCAATGACAAGATTTCTTTTGCCACCCAAAAAGGAGCGGTTTACAGGATGTTAAAAACTGGCTGCTAAAGAGTACGAAAATTCTAAGAATATGTATAAACATATACAA